>Ga0315322_10000495_pt1 | contig 29421 bp, 40 predicted proteins | sample M110021515metaG_FD_203461 | JGI IMG/M metagenome (GOLD analysis project Ga0315322, IMG submission 203461) | Ammonia-oxidizing marine archaeal communities from Monterey Bay, California, United States - M1 100m 21515 | ecosystem: Environmental > Aquatic > Marine > Intertidal zone | place: USA...
GAACCTCGACACCATTAGGCAAGACACTGATACCATTGTGGGACATGCATTTAACAGCATTACTGCCATCACTGACAATAAAGTGAATTGCCACCTTTTGCTGTGGATCGAGAACTGAGATGTTCTTCTTTGAACCTTTGCGTGGTTTAGTAAGAGGTAGATCTTCAATCTTGATACAAATACCCGATCCCATACGAGGTCGTGAGTGAATCTTGGATTGATATATTCCTTCTACTGAAGCGTCATCATCTTCATAGGTATCAACACAAGACTTCACATAAGTAGTGAGTCGAGCATCCATAATAATCCCTCATGCCATCACCTATATCTAACTTCGAGTAATCCGCCTCAGAACTAAAGGGCGCAGATGGCGACCAAAGATGTGAACCCAAGGTCCCCACCGTTCTAAATTATCCCTGATCAAGCACAAGTGAGCCTTCGTGCGCCGAAGCAACACCGACTAAAAGAAGTCATAAAAAGCGTTATCGCCAGAATCAGAGTTTAACCATCCCAAGCCAAGGCAAGCCGAGGCAAGAGCGTGGTGGACTCGAAATTGATCTTAAAAGGTATCCTGCGTCATTGACTTTGCTTACGCTCAGTCTCTGCGGAAAAACCCCTTAGAGGTCGGCTGATAGAGAATGAATCTCACTCAGCGTCTGCGTCCACGATTTGGTCTGCTGGAACTTCTGGGAGTTCGTCACGAGCGATTGCACCACGAGGTAGTGCGTTGAAGGTGTTGAACTTGCGTCCCGGGTTCTTCTTGGACTCTTCTTGAGCACGAAGGAAGTCGATCTTGACTGGAAGGTTGTAGACTTTCTTGCCGTCGTCGCCGTCAGTGACAATGTCATTCTGAGCGATAAAGCGTTCAAAGTCGTTGCGTTCATATCCACCGAGGTAGATCTTTTCACGTCGGTCGGTGTCAAGGTTAACCATGCGTAGGCAATAGTTCTCACCATTGAGGTCGGAATCTACCTTGTTAAAAGAAACAAGTGCGTAGTTGCGGTAGATTTGTCCGAACTGTGGCTTGAGCACTTCGTAGCGGGTTTGAGGCCCACGGGAAGGCGTTGCTGGTCGGTTTGCTGTTAGTTCATCCATAAAGGCTGCGATTTCATCTGCGTTGGTCATAATTTTCATCTCCATTGTTTTTCCCTAATTGTTGTCGGGGGTAATTATAGATGTGTGACATCACCTTTATATACGTTTGCAGAATCCCAAATAACGAAAAACTATAAGTAGTTGGGACCCATAATCAAAAGTATGGCTGCTGCTATGATCGATCCCATAACAGGAACTGTGGGCTCAGCAGGCTCTCTACCTGCTATCTATTTAGAAGATACATGGACCTCAGTTTTGTGCGATCTTAGGGAGTGGATGATAAACCATGATAGAATTAGCATACCTGCTGCTTTTATTACATATACGGGTAATCCTGATGCTATGACTGAATTACTTATTGTTGGCGATCAAGATGATATCAACTCTTGGGCAGAGAAATTAGAAGACGTGGCTGGTGATTATTATATTGTTAATCAAATTGGCAACTCTCTTACTATTAGTTATAATCGTAATGCAGGGGCTGTTTCAGGAAATCAAGTAGAATTAGCAGGACCACAAGACGCTGTGGGTCGTGCCACATGTTATGGCAACATTAAAGGTGGAAAACGCAGTGATGAAGGCGAGTTCGATGAGAATCAAAAAGGCGGTGGCGGAGGTGGCCCACCCGGCCCACCCGGCCCCGGCGGTGGTGGCGGTGGACCCCCAAGTCCTCACGATACTACCTTAGGTGCGGCTGAAGGCGGAGATCAATCTGGTGAAGGACAAGGTCAAGGCGAAGGCGGCGAAGGCGGCGAATCAGGCCAAGGAGAAGGCGAAGGAGAATCTGGTGGCGAAGGTGGTGAATGCTCAACTTGTGATGGCACAGGTATGGGATCAGGCCCCGGCGCAGACGAAGGAGGCGAAAGCGATGGCTCAGGCTCTGGAGACGATGGATCTGAAAGTGGAGGAGATGGTTCTGGAGAAGGTGATGCTGGCGGAGAAGGTGGAGAAGGATCGGCAGGCCCTGAAGGTGAAATCTGCGGAGATTGCGATGGCACTGGCTGTGAAACCCCTGTCGATGACCTTGCTGACAACATTGGTGAAGAAGGCATGTCGGAAACTCAAGAGGCTGCTGATAAGCAAGCCGCTGAAGATTTTGGAAAGCAGCAAGAACAATGCAGCGAACAATGCGAAGAATGTGCTGACCAAGCCGAAGAATCCCGAGATGAAGGAGATGTTCAAGGGGCAGTAGAATCTGCTCAAGCGGCTCAAGATGTCGGTAACCCACGATCCAAAAAAGACAATGATAACATGTCTCGTGCCAAAGATGCGGCTCATGATGCTATCGATGAGGCTCTGGAAGAAGGTAAAATTACCCAAGATCAAGCCGAAGCACTTCATGATGATGTCGATTCCCCTACACCAAGTAATCAATCCGAAGCCCAGAAATTAGCAGACGAAGCACGTCAAGAGGCTAATGAAGCCTTTGATAATCAAGATTCTGATAAACTACAAGATGCTGCTGACATGGCTGAGGCTGCGGCGGAAGAAGTAAGCGATCGTAACGATGCTGGATCGGTGAGAAACGCTGCCAAGGATATTGCGGATATTGCTCAAAATGCAGGTAACGAAGAAGTTCATGACCAAATGCGGGAATTAGAAGATGAAATGAAACAACGCTCTCAAGAAAAGCAGTGGGGTATTAAAGACACTGAATCTGGTGAGTTCCTCGCTAACGAAAACGGATCGCCTCAAGAGTTCTCGTCAGAAGAAAGTGCTGAAGATATGCTATCTGAATTGGGAGATCCAGAGGGTATGGAAGTATCACCCCTGCCAAATAAATTGGATGAGTCTATGAATAAGGCCAAAGAAGACTATCCTGAACTGGATATTGATGATTTATCTACTCGTGACGAGTTCTCAGAACAATACGATCGCACCATGGATGATTTAGCAGCAGGAGAAATCTGCACCGTTGTAAATCTTGACGGTGTCTTTGCACCCACCTCTGGAGAAGTCTACAAAAACTTGCTTAACTATGCCAGTCTGATGAACCCTATGATTGGTGCTATGATGGGACAATCCAAAGAAGTTCCTGTTATGATATCAGTGCTAAGTGAAAAGAAACCTTTGGGACTCTTAGTTCTCGAAGAGGATGACATGGATCAGGTATCAACCTACCAACAAGATTCTAAATATAAACTACACAGTGAGGATCGACCACAGAAGCCTGAAGACGAGCCTAAATGGGCTGCCTTTACCTATGAACTCCCGCCAACATTAGACGATTCTTTTGGTATCAATTCCCAAGTTCGTATTTTAGAGGATCAGGGCTATTGGCTTAAGGTTAGACCACTTACTAATACAAAAGGATATCTCTGTCTGCTAAAAGCCAATTTAGATTGTTTCGATGAGCAGGCTGTTCCAAGCGAGATGCAAGATTTATTAAATACTCCTAATATGCCAACTAATCCTGAAGAACTACAAAGAATGTTGGATGAGGCTCGTCGTCGCCGTGCCAGAAAGAAGCGAAATGAGCAAACCGTTTCTGGAGATGCTCACTTAGAGTATCGAGTTGATATCATCACTGGTGAACGCCGATCATTCGATAAATCACAATTGCTGGCTGGCGATGCAGGCAGAACATTTGTTCAGATTCACAGAACAATGGGTGTCTTGTCTGATCTAACTGGCCTTATGGCCCTTTTAGATAGCAGCACCATCGGGTATAAGGTAATACAACAAAAAGTAGGACCTACCCAAATAGAAACAACTCCCCAAGGTATTACTATGGCAACTCAATTAGGAAAGCCTTTAGTAGTTAGGGGCGACAAGGTAGGATATCTATGACATGGAAAGCAGAGTTTAATCGATTTACACAGGAAGCCCTTCAGGAAATGAAGACTTATTCTGATAACACTAACGAAGAACGTGAGTGGATGTGCTACGTTTATCTTGACGATAATGGACAATATCAACTTGGACTTCCTGACTATGGTGGCGAATCTGCTATCAAAGTTAGCCCTCAGGCTAAGATGGCACAAGATAAACTCCGTAAGGGACTCTACGACAAGAAGTGGACTATCCACGGCCATCCCTTAAAAGATGGTAAAATCTACACAGGTCGACAATATTTCTCTTCCACTGATATTTGCCGAGAGTATTGTGAAGCCCGAGATAAAAATGAATACACTGTGCAATTTCTGGTCTTCCCTCACCAGCAGATCGAAAAGGATGTCAATGGTAAACCCACTGGGAAAAAGGTAATTCACAATCGTGTTAGGACTTTAGTCTTCCCAAATACTCAAACTATTGTCGCCGCCATGAAAGAATCAAACCCCGGCGTCGATCCTTATGCTATCACTCCTGAAACGGGACAAAACACTAACGCCCCCGATGGTCGGTTGGTTAATCAGGCAGGCGTAAATTGGTTTGCTTTCCAAGAAGCCTTAGGCAAATATAACGCTATGGGAATTATGGATCTCGAAGGTCCTGCTTATGGTGCAGAAGGATTTAGTAGTCAGAAACTTAGCATGATAAACTTCGGCGGTCTCACCACAGTGGCAGTCATTCTGGGCGGGCTCTTTGTGGCTAACCGTAACAAACAAAAGATTATTGAAGTGATCGACGACCTCCGAAACTAAGGGGTGTTATCATCTTTAGACTCTCTGATGTTGGCGAACCCATCGCATGGGCCTCAACAGGTATGGTCTTTAAACATAAACACGAAGATAAAATCATAAAAATCATGCCTCGTGTGCCTTCTCAAGCACCCGTGAGATATATAAAACGTAAATTAGATGATAAAGACTGGATGGTGCAATATGGTTGGACTTATTTAGCCTCTGATAGCACCACTAAGTTTTGGAAGCGGGTTATGAAGTATAAGACTTCTTCTCCTAAAGGATGGTTGCAGTCTGTTCCCAACTGGATGCCAAAAGTATCTGATGCTGACTCAGCCAGAATAGGTTACGATACTATGATAGATTTAATTGATCAGCAATTGGCTAAAGAAATGCCGATCTGCTGTGGTGGAAGCATGGAAGTCGATGGAGGGATATACTATTGTCCTGTTTGCGAAGATTCTGAGAATTGGGTCGAATCTGATGAACTACTCAACATCTTTACGACTAATCAAGTTAGAGAAGTTCAAATAAATTATGTTATTATGGAGTATCTCCCTGAAAAAGCCGATCCTATAACACACGATGAACAAGCCACATGGCAACGTAAAATCCATGGTTGGCTGTGGAATAACATGGCCACCTTAGTTAGAGATATTGTTAGTAACGAAGATAATTATCTGCGCCGAGCCACGGGAGAATTAGTATTCTTTGATCCCGTAGTTACTATGATGCCCAGCCCAAAAGCATTTGCTGAGATGAATACTATGAATACTATGAACTTTGTAGAGATGCTTTGTGGTATGAATAATGATGAATACATTGAAACCTATGAAGATTATTATCAGGATTTACAACCCCTCAAGGTAGTGGGTCAGTATTGTGTGCCTCGCGGGCCTATCGAATCAGATTCTGATTATCTTTCCTTAGAATGGTATCGGGCTGAAGAACCATCTTTAGATAATCACACGTTGTATGAGATCGCTAACTCCAATGTCATTGGTAACAATTGGTCTACAAATGTCGGGAGATATGCCTAATGTTTGGTGATTATATCGCTCGTGGATCGGCAGGGGCTGTATTTTCCTCACCTACTGACCGCAATCAAGTTATCAAGATTTTTAATTTGGATGCTCGGGATGCCATGGTAAGCCATATGAATCGATTGCAATTCGAATTTTTCGAAGATTTAGAGGCTCAGCAAAAGCAAGATATCAAAACCCCCGGCTTACCTCAAATTAACTACACCTTTACAGGTAAGATGACTCCTGAAATAATGACACAAATCAGCGAATCTCTAAAACCTTCACAACAGGTAGACTATTCAGCCATAAAAAGCAATTTTAGATATGGTGATAAGTATGCTATCATCCTTATGGATCGAGTTAGTCAAATAGGACCTCAGGAATATGAAGAGCCATTAGGAAGGCGAGGTCTGACTCCTATGCTGCGCCATGCTTACAAAATGGGATATTATGTTCGAGATCTGTGGCCTGAGAACAAAGGCATGTCTTCTGCTGGTGATATTATCTGGTTCGATCCCATGGTCGCCCCCGTTAATCCTGTTACTGATCAAGATCGAGAAGCCTTAAAAATCCTATTCGAATGGGACGAAGATCGTCAAAAACAATACCAAGAGGCTGTTAGAGATAAAAGTTACTTTGACTACGAGCACAAAGCAGGTCTATTTTATGCAGAGGGTAACTCTGCTATCACCAGTGTAAGATATCAGGATGTCGACAATCCTGAATGGCTCACTGCAGTTCCTCGACAAATGTTATTACCTCAAAACACTGAATTAGGTGTTTTAGATGATTATGGCAATACATCTAATGAAATAATGTTGGGTCCTGATTATCAAGATGCTATAAAAAAAATGGTTATAAACAACCCGAATGGTTTCATGATGACGTGGAAAGGTAGTGATTTCATTGAACCTCCGTTGGGAGAAATGGTTCTCGATAACACCTTTTGGGTATACCCCCTTAATAAGGTTACTGATCCTAAATATGAAAAATGGGATGCCGTAGTTATAGATGGTAACTGGGTTATGTCTGGTGGTGAAAATGGAACATATGATAGTTATCCTCTTAATGATTTATTTGGTGCCACCACAGGGGAAAATCCTCTCTATGAATTAAGACGATTTACTAAAACTATGTTAGGACCTCTGCCAAAACATTCTGCTATCAACTACACTCATATATTAGATAAACCCTACCGCAGTATGTATGCATTTAACTCTGAAGATGATAATTATTGGTTACGGGGCGGATGTGGCAAAGCCGCCGCTATGATTTCTAAAGATTTGGATCGAAAAAACATTCCTTACCATTATGAGATCGGTTTGGCCTATATCGAGGACGTCTTTTTTGGAAACCACATTGTCGTAGTGTCTGAAGCCGGCGATCAAGACCACTATGGAACTGGTGGTGCTAAAAAACGTTGGGAAAACATGCTGCTATCAGAATTAGTGGATCAAGAACTACCTGCTTCTATGGTAGAAGATATAATTACCTTTCAATGGCATAAAGTAAACCCGCAAGAAGACTGGTCTGTCGAGATAGCAGGAGAATATCTCCCCGTCTCAGGACCTATGATCACTAAAGATACCTTAAGCATGTCTGCCGAAAGTTATCCAACATGTTACCTTTGTCCTAAGCCTGCTAAGATTGAAGTCATGACAGCGATCGGCATGAGAAACTTCTGTGGTAACAAATGTCGTGGAGACTATGAAGGCATTGATTATGGCCCTGATGATTATTTTATCTCCCCTAAATTAGAACACGATATAGAATTAGTATCTTATGATGCCGGATACATTGGAGATCGATATTCAGGCCGTTCTGCTACTCTCTCTGCTAAATGTCGTAACTGTGATTTTACCACTCGTGATCAGTCTTTCCACCACCACCATTTAGTAAAATCTCTTCGAGAATGGGATAAAGATATTGAAGAATGGTGGGACACAGGCGAAAAGTGTCGTCACAAAGAGATGCAGTATCTCGATTATTTAGAAAATGGTGAGGATGCATGGGGTAACGTAATAGCAGGACATATTGTTATTGGCTGTCCCACTTGTGGATTTAAAGATACTCTTACAAATGTTGATATCCCACAAGGTTGCGATAATCGAGGTAGAATAGAAGACTACGTTAGATTTTGAGATGGTTTAACAGTTGCTCGATAGCATCAGGACCAGCCATCAACTCTAAGTCAACATCCTCGGACCTAATTTGACTAACTTCTGTTTCTGAAGGATCTTGACGATTGTCCCAGTGCACTTCCCAATCTTCATAAGTATTCTGCAATCGTTCCTTTTGTAGACTCTCTGTGATATCAAGTCGCACCACTGTCCACCCAGCGGCTTTCAAGGCTGTGGCTTCATTGATAAATCTGACATCATCAATTACCAACAAATCATCATCTAAGTTAATAATGTAATCGATCCAGACCGAGGGTCGGATCTCACGCATCTTCATTCCAATCTGTTGTAAGAGAGGTCGATCCTTAATCTCCATATGAAATAGATCACGAGCGATTTCCTTAACTTTACCTGCTAATGACACCTTGGTATAACCTTTATCGACTAAACTATTTGCCAAAGTGGTTTTTCCTGAAGCCATCTGCCCCGCAATTGCGATCTTCATAATAATCACTTGAGGTGCTACCTTAATATAACTTTGTTTGGAACGCCCCGCCACCACGATTGGACTGGATAGCATCTTGGAAATACTCAGGCAAAAATGTCTTCAGAGGTTTTCTACCATCACGCTGCGCTCGCAGATGGTAGTCAAACGAGGGATCGATAATATACATCTTACCCCTATCTTTGGGACTTCTCACAATGCGTCCCAGCATTTGCGTTAGCATGACGCCAGTCTGCATAGTATACCAATCAGGATTGTCTTTCAATTTCTTAGCGATCCGCACATCTCCCAGACTGGGGAAAGGAAGTTTGGGAATTACCAAGAATCCCACGCTACCACCATCATAGCCTTGGTTAGCATAGGTTGATACCAGTATCGGATTACCTTTAGATTTAGTGAAGTCATCGAATACCTGATCACGTTCGGTTGGGTTTTTAGTATGCGTCACTATTCTATCTGCTACATTTCGGTCTATCTTGGCGACGGCCTCTAAGATATTCTTTTCCAACTCATCAGTATAGGGTAAAATCAATCCTTTTTGATCGGGGAACTGCTTAGCAATTTCAACTATTCTCATCGCCGTAGCCTGATAATGTTCTTCTCTACGTCCTCGACGACTGAGATCTCCACCTTTTAAAGTGGTAAAGATCGGACGGTTGTTGACAGGGAAGGAACTGTATTCAATCTTAATATAGCATGTCTCCGACTTCTTGAGCCCCATTTCCTTACAGTAGATGTCGATATCAGAGATAGTTCCTGACAAAAAGATTCGGTGCTTGCCTAAGTTCAACAACAACTCTTCGGATCTATCGGTGATATCCATAGGTTTGAAACTAACAAAGATTGGTTCTTTCTCGTCATCGTATTGCCAGATAATGTTTTCTGGTTCTGCTTTTAGGCTATCAATAAGCCGAGATAAATAATTCTTAGTGTTGTTAGCCATTCTAACAGTTCTCTCATCATAAGATTTAATCCTTTGGGCGATAGCATCACGAAGACGTTCTAAATACATTGTCCAAACCTTAGCACCCATCTTCTGACGATCAACAGGCGTATCAGTTCTAATGCTACCGATCCGTGGAAAGCCCCATGTATCTTTACTACTTACGGGATGCCACGATGCCAACATGTTTTCTCGCTTTTTTGTCAGTCCTGTTTGACTTACTTCTGGTGCGGCCATAATATCATTGAAACTTGGAATATCCAATAGCATTTCTAATTTCCTGATTGATACTGTAAAAGCATAGTAATCCGATAGCGTCGAGGGTAACGTGTGTGCTTCATCGAAAATAATAAAATCACGAGGCATGAGATACATACCACTGGTATTCATTCGCATTAGGTAACTGGTATTGCCTACAAAATATCGGTTATGGTGGGCTTTATGGAGGGCGGCATAATACTCACAGAGTTTTTCCTCTGATACTTGCCAATCCACTTGCTGGTTTTTAACAGGGAGTTTCATACCACATTTAAATCCAATAGTGCTACATGGTGCCAGATCGGCTTGGCAAGATTGCGACTTTTCATTACCAATCTGCTTAGCCTCCCACGCTCTCTCGGCATCTGCCTCACTACGGCAATTAGATTCAATGCTTAAAGCACAGGCATAATTACCTTTACCCATTACGGATCTCATAAATGGCATTTCGTTTAGATACTGCTTCTGCAATCCCTTGAGTGGAGTTACTACATAGGCTCGACTATCAAACATCTTAGGCACAGCCATCGCCATCGCTGACTTACCTGAACCCACTGGTGATTCTACCACGATATTTTTGTATCCTGCTTTTACAGCCTCTACGATTTCAGGGATGACTTGTTTCTGCTCTTGCCTTGGATTATCAAACCGTGTTCCCGTAAACCACTCTGCTACTTCCCACTGTGGATCGAAGTCTTCTGTTACCACAATTTCTTTGTAGCCCGTAGCGTTAGCCTCCTCAGGAATCTGGTGGCCACCGATCTTGCCTAAATTAGAATCATCAAAGTCACCTTGTTCAATAAAATCACTTTCTTCTTCTTGCTCAGCGAAATTGACAGGAGTTCCTGAAACCCACATTGACAAATTAAAGTGATTACAGAATTGTTCTAAATTGACAATCTTACGGCCACGGATTTCCATCTGAGATTGATAGCACCGACGAGCCTTGTTCCATTTCATGCCATAAGTTCCTGCTAAAATATCTCGATAGGGATAACAATTGCCTTTGACCGATACGGGAACGAACATACTTTCTATTATGATCACCACCCTCTTATACTTTAGCAATCTATAAATAGTAGCGACTATAAATAAGATATATGATGGCTATCGATTGGGCAGCCTTTTATATTCCTCACCCTGCTAAGGCAGAAAAGGGAGGTGAAGATGCCTACTTTTTTGTAGAAGATGGCAACTTTTCGTTTGCAGCGGTTTTTGATGGCGTTGGAGGATGGGCTGATCAAGGAGTCGATCCAAAACTATGGGCCCAAGCCATGGCCCACCATACCAGAGAAGCCTTATCTGACTCTGATAACTTAATTACTATTATGGACCAAGCCTACCAAGAAACCTTAGAAACTGGGATCGAAGGATCTTGCACGGCAATCATGGCAAGTCATCAACAAGACAATCAACTTCAATATGCTAATTTAGGCGACTCGGGATTAGCCATCTATCGAAATGGTAGGATATTTTTCGAGACCGCTGAACAAACTCTGGGTTTTAATTATCCCTATCAACTTAGTTCTGATTTGGCAGAGATGCCTGAAGACGCCGATCGTGGTAGCATTCCTATCAAAACGGGTGATATCATTGTTATCGCTTCCGACGGGTTATGGGACAACTTATATCATGTTGAAATAAATAAACTCCTCAGTTCTTGTGTAGGTGCCCAAGAAATGGCTCAGAAATTAACTATTGCGGCTTACCAAGCCTCTAACGATGATAAACGCTGGGCACCTTTTGGACAGAAAGCCGTTGAGGGACTATATGCGGATCGTAATCCCCACGATCTTGATTGGGAATCTGAGACACCACCTCTAAAAGAATGGATGGGTGGCAAACCCGATGATATCGCTGTTATTGTAGGAACGGTTTACTGAGTAATCCTTTCCCTATGAGGCTTTCAATGACCTTGCGATCAAACCCCGTCAAGTGACAGGTCAAACGTGAAAGATAAGGTGATATAACCCAATCATTCCTGCTGTTGTTATAGCCGATAGCACATTAGAGATAAACTGCACATAGATATCATCATGGAGTTCCGTATGAAGTTCACGACCCCACAAGATCCATCGCTTCATACTATCAGAATCCTAATTCTCTCATAGCATCTTCTTTAGTGAGTCCGCCAGATTCTACCAATTCCGTTAAGACACCGAAAGGATAACACTCATCCTTCCAATCACAGTAAGAGCACTGCCAATCACCCACAGGGGCAAGATGGCTTTTATTGAAAGCGGCCTTTTTAGTCTTAGTAAGTTCACCTTGACTATCCAATTCTTCATAGAGTTCATCACTAAACCTAAGACTGAAATCACGATCAGGTGGCGTATCGGCCTTGAGTTTCTCGTATGATAGCACATAGCGTTCCAAGATGCTTTCAATGCTAAGTCCCTTAATAGGAACATTCATTTTGCCATTAGGATCTTTGAGTTGTTCCATAGGATCGGTTTGAGGGACAATCAATTGACCATCCATAGTCTTAACCAAGATTTCACCATCATAGCCATTACTAAGTTCGATTCGGAATTGATTAGTAGAGCAGGAGTCCACGATCTCATAAACGATAACAGCATAAGGAATAGTTACGCCGTAAGTATCTTCTACTACTTTGCGAGTGTGAAGATACATTCCTGTTTGCATTAGGTGTTCTAACTTAGGATAGCCCACAGGATACATTTTGTTGCCTTTGCCTTTCAACATCTTTTCGCTGAAATAACCACGAGTTGATTTAACTTCAATAGCCACGGCCTGATCAGTATCGATCGATAAAATACGACCTTCATCATCCATTTCTGCCATTCTAAGAATAGCATCGATTTCTCCGCTCATGTCAATCTGTTCACCATCGGAACAAACGCCAATAGGGGCTTTGATTTTAAGGTTGGCTGCCAACAGAATACCTTGCTTCTGCCAGTGCTTCTGCAATTCTTCTTCCACAGCATCTCCGACACCGAAACGAATGAAACTCATATCGTCGGAAGTATTAGTTCTTTGAATACGTTTCTTGCTATACCAGACTTGTCGATGGCATTTGCCAATCAACTTCGGGTTGCCGTATTCGTTGGTTATTTCACAGGATGCGCCAGTTGGGTTTAATCCACCCAAAGAGATTCGCAGTCCACCGTTTCGCTTGCTATAAATATAGTTTTGTATTGGGTCAAAGTCAGTCATTTAATCACCTTTATGCTGCCTCAGTCGGCAGTTTTATGTAAGTATTGGTGAGAGGTATCACCCTTATATACTTTGTTAAAACAGATCTTCGTCCTCGGACGGACGGTTGATGAAATGCACGGCCAAGGAAGCGTTACTAATAAAACCCTCATCTCGACTTTGCTTTATAATTGGCCCCAGCAGGGTATCTGTATCTTCCATCAGGTTGGCCATGTTATCAAAATCAGTAAAACCAACCAGATCGAAAACATGGAAAATCTTTTCATCTTTTTCAAATGATGATCTATTAAGTTCCATGCCATGGCTAACAGTGAGTCCATATATAGAAGTGCTAAAAGGTTGGAGATCCGATCCTTCGACGACGATCAAACGATACAAAAACCCATCAGGGAGTTCTCCCTCTGCTTTCATTTGCTCAAGGGCTTCTCGTAATCCTATTGGTTCTTCATCCATGTTTAGCCACCATCTTTGCCATAAAAGTATCGTAATCAAAGTTATCCCAGTCTTTAATCACTTCCAACATAACTCCTAAATCTCTTTCCATGTCTTTAGTAGGCACTTTCTGAAGTTTAGAATCGTCAGATCCGTCCGGGAAACGGTAAGTGCTAATTTGATTAAAGTGTCCTTTAGCCAACATAGAGGTAACTACTAAGCGAGCCTGATCCGCATTAGCCTGACTATCCAAGGTTACTTTGACACGCTCTTTAGCCGATTGCATAATTTCTACTTGATGTTGCACAATGGCCTCTAAATACTTTTGAGGGTTCTTTTCCAACCATAGTTTCAATTCCTGACGTTGATATCCTTTTGATTCCAAAAAGTCTACGAAATTACCTGCGACGGCAACTACAAAACGAAGCGGATTGTCTAAGATATTAAACATCACGAAATAAAGATCGTCCTTATCCTCAGATTCCATATCAATATCGGCAGTTACCAACACTTCTTGATCCTTGAATCCCAACCTTACATCTTTTATTGCTTTCATTGTTTCGCCTCCTCGACACATTCATGGCACAGATAATATAATCCACCTTCGCTGATATCAAATGCGGCTTCACAACCCCGGCACTTTCGTAGTTTCCAACGAAGAGCCCACTTGGCTTTTAAGATGCGAGCCTCGTCAATCGAAACTGCTACTGGATTCTCGATCAAATGGTCGGGTGAAATCTCCAAACCTTGCTGTCGAGCGAAGTTAATCAAATCCAGCATGGATATTGTTATCAGTATCACCTACTTATATCTTCTTACCTAAACGGCTTTACCCATTCGCTTGATATCATCTCTTTTGACGAGTCCCAAAGTAATGGTGGATGCACCGCTGGTTTCTTCAACAGTGACCTTCATAAAAGCAGTATCGGAGTAGTCACTAAAGACTAACACCCTGCTGCCGCCGAGATCCAAACGCACTTCCATGCTTATTCCTCGTTGTAGCGTAGGTTGTATTCCGCATAAAGTTGATCAGCGAGATCGAACACGGTAGATACAATTTTCTGTGGTGCATTTTCAGCATCCATTTGTGCGGCTACCAAAGCAGTAGCATTGTTAAGGCACATACCAAGAGTAATGCGCTGTTGAGTAGTCATTTTACCAGCATCAACATCACCGATGTGGATCGAGTTGCCATCAGGAGTAGTAAGTGTTACCACCGCATTAGCCGAAGCCTTTGAGCCTTCGAGAATACCGAAACGCTTACGAGCACCGTATTCAGCCTTGAACTTGCCAGCAAACTTGCCACGAACATCGAAACGACCAATGTCGCCTTTGTCGTTACCAACCGTAGTTGGGCCTTTAATGAAGTAAGCGAGAGTATCGTCTCGGCTCCATTCTTTTGCTGTGTATCCTTCTTTGCATTTAACTTCAATCTTTACCATAATATCACCAGTGGTTCTTCAATTTACTCTGGGTGATACCACCCTTATATATCTTTACCACCATCGAGGATTAGAAGATGACCAATTGATGGCAAAGGGTAGGAAACGGTATATCTGGGTGCAACTACAAGGATCTCCCACGGTCTGCAAAGCCATTAGTTCCTCCGTCGTCATAGTCTCGCCCTTCATTAAACGATCCATCAATTCCTGAACGACTTGGGTTTTGTAATTACCGCATTTACGACATCGCATACCCATTACTACCGCTATCACCTGTTTATACCTTACCCCAAAGATTCAAATAGTCAATAATCCAATATAGGTTATGGTAGAAATATGGGCTGAATTGGCCCCTCCGAACCACCAGCAACCGTGGTGGATCGCTGATATCATGATGCAGTCGGGAGATAACATCTGGAGATATGACACAGTGGTCGACACCGAAAAAGAACATTTAGTTCGCCGGGTGGAAGAAGAAATCAATATTCTTCGATCGAAGGGAACTATGACAGCATAAATTGATTGTTGATAGCATCGTAGGCTAAAGGCCACGACTCTGTGTTGCCTAAAATGCTTAACATCTGTTTTACAGATCTATCGTCACCTAACCAGATACCGTGATCCAAGCCATCAATCAGTATTCCTTTCCAGCGATTAGAACTGCTTTCATTCCAAACCCATTTATTTGGTTTGCCGGGTATTCTATCAACATTTCTTGGTAACGACCAATCATCAAAAATCTTTTTTAGGTCTTGATTCATGGCATGGCTCTCCCAATCACTGCCATCAAACTCCGTATCATCCCACACCCCGGCTACTTTCCACTGCATAGGAGCGATAAAAAAGGTCTCAACATCACTGTCCGATGTTTTCATGTCCTTTACAGCAATAGGGCGGTAAGATATTCCCGAAGCATAGGATTGGTGGAGAGTGTTGCCGTAAAAAACATGAGGTCTAAAAAATATGCTCATGACTTCACCATCTTCATCTTGCCACCAATCATTCCATGTCTCCATTTCACCATCCCTATAAACATAGATTGGTGGTCGAGGGCTGTTTGAATGCAGCGGATCGGGAATAAGTTGAACAATTCTATGATCACCATCTCCTGAAGTCGTTAACCAGTTACCTCCCTTGCGGGGAAATGGATCTGCGGATCGGTTGAATCTCATATTTCCCACCTGTTAATGCTATCGGGACTGCGACGGTTTTTATCAACTTCCAAAACCTTCAGTCTGGCAAAGGCCTTTTCTCCGTGATATACCTTACCATTGATGTCGAAAATATCATACTTATGAGTTTTTGGTTCATCATAAAACTCGACCAACGTCATGGTGCTATATCCCTCTGGAAACCATGCCATCCACCCTTTATCGATATAAATCTTATTATTCCTTCCTCGACCTAAATCAGCATAGAAATCTGCGGCAACATTCGGGGGACTGTCCGTTGGCGTATAGAACTTCCAAGGTTTCGCACCCACTACATTACTAAAACCAGTTCCACCACCAAAAATCTCTAAAAAATTATCTTTACTATCCTGCTGCACATCCAATACCAAGTAGCCTTCATTCGTGTCGAAAGCCTCCAAAATTAAATAGTTGGAAACATCTTCAAGGTTTTCTATCTCGTGAGAGAAAAGATATTTGGGATTCATATTCAAATCATTAAAAAGTTCTACCATCTGTTGGGAACTCTCCCATCTGGTGATATCATTCATAAACTAAACCACCATCATCATAATACTGCCCAATGATCTGTTTTCGATTCAGACTTTGGTGATAGTCCATAGGCATAATTCCTTGCTTAGCCTGCCTTCTATGCCTCAGCAAAGTCCTCTGATCAGTGCTATTTAGATTACGTTGGAACTGTTGTTGATGATACTTAGCAATTTGACCTTTTTTACCTTGGTGTGTTGTAATCCATTCTAAATCAAAATCAAGAAATATAAAATCCTTTGCAGTATCTGATGTCGGCCCAGATAAATATCCTCTCATCATAATGATGCCTCCGACCTTATTTACCACTATCGAACCCTCAAGTGGTCGATTTCCTGCTACTATCTCCATATTGACATCAGAAATGCCTTTTGAAATCGCTTGTAGGGCCCAAAAGCCGATCTCATCTATTGTTTCTTCGAACTGATCCAGAAACATAACTTAGACTCAGCGTTCCAACTACTTATAATTACCTTTGTGGGACGGGACAGGTATTGACACCACCGAGACGATAAAAAGGACACCATCCCAAAGCAGAAGTTACCACACTCCAAATACCCATGATTAAAAAGACCCATGCCCACGATCCACTGGCTAAGAAATCTATTACTAATAATAGTAAGCCACCTATGCCCCTGAAGACTCGATCTTTAAATCCCACATTCATCTCAATCCAACCTGATTTCTCTCCATTCTACTCGTCCTGCTTTCACCAGATCACGAATACGACGTTGCTTGGTGCTTAGTTGTGCTTTAGCAGATTTAACATCCATAATGTAAATCATACCTTCTTCCAAATTAGTCGTTTTATCTAATCGATAGTCCCAGACGATATAATCAATAGGATTGCCCATAAAAGACCAGTTTTCTGGCTCCCACTCAGGATCGATTTCAGGATGATCAACAAATGGTGCCCACTTCTCAAGGATCTGGCCCTTAGATGTATGAGCCGAGGCGGCACGACCCTTCTGCTTTTTGGCTTCTTGGGCTGTGGATTCTAATTGGGTTTGTAGTTGGGCCACCTGATGGCTAAGATGTCTTACTGTATCTTCAGAATGTTGAAGATCTTGCTGTTGTTGTCCCAAACGTTGTGATACTTCTAATAACCGATCCGTGTTCTCTATTTCGACAATGGTTTCGATCTGTTCGATTACAGGAGGAATATTGCTAACTATTCTTAATCGATAAATCAGCCATAATGATATCAAAATCAAAATAGCCGTAGTATACTCCCACATAAGTAATGCTGTTGCCAGCACCTACTTATATTTGCTTATCTAAAATCTCTCGTGTTAATAGCATCGTATCCCATCGCAGCATTTCGGATTTTTTTATTCATCTTACGAAGTCGATATTCTTGAGAGAAACTGTCAATTGCTACTATATTATTACCATCACACCAATCAAAGTTACGGTAGTTCTCTATTAACTCATTGTGTATTTTATAACCATAATCGTCTGTAATAACCAAAGGAAAGTCCGACTCGTTCAACCAAAGACTATGAGTAGTTCCATCAGTGCAAGGAATCTGTGGTAGTGGTGACGGGACTATGGGGTTCTGCAAGAAATCTGTTAGCGTAGTCTTTTTTCGTATTGGTGGAGATTGTTCTCCAGTATAATCACCACGTTGTTTAGGACTGACAAAATGCTCCTCATGAACTTCACTCCCCCAAGATTTAACTGGAATCGAATCATACAGTTCGATATATTTTTCTGGTGCCTTTTTACGGAGATTTTGAGCGAGAGATTCAATTACCCCGATAGCGAGATCCATTCTTGTGATCCCAGAACCTAAGTCCATTGACATCGAACCCGACCGATCAATCAAGATTTCTGGTTTCTTGCCGTCTTTAATACCCGTTATAATGAGATCTGCCCAATACTCTCCTATTTGGTCGAGTTGTTCCTTGATATAATAATCAGGTAACGAGTTACTATCGACTGCCAGTATAATAGCCATAGATTTAAATTATCGTCTTGACTATTTATACTTATTGTTTTCCAAGCACACGGCGATCCAAACCTAAGACATCACAGATTTCATTATATCGGTTGCGAATAGTCACTTCGGTAACACCAGCAGCCTGAGCCACATCACGTTGAGTGCGATAGTTTTCTGGATACATCATACAAGCCAAATACACAACTGCGGCAGCAATCCCCGTCGGACTGCGCCCTGCTGCTACCTGACGAATCTCAGGCTTACCGAGTAGCGAAAAGGCTTCGCTTTCAATCACTTGCGGAACTTGTAGTTTATTACAGAACGATGAGACAAATCCTGATGGCTGAGCGGGCTTAATCTTAAGACCCAATTCTTGCTTAACCTTGCGATAAGTGCGTCCGATCTCTTTGCGACCAATACGACTGTGCCTTCCGATTTCATCCAGAGTGCGGTGAATACCGTTATCACGACAAGCAGCGTGAATGCTGGCGGCCACGACACCTTCGATTGATCTTCCCTGCACCAATTTCTTTTCCGCAGCCTTCTTATAGATAAAGGCGGCTTGCTCACGGATCGATTCGCTCAATCCCATATGGCTGGCCAATCGTTGGAGTTCATACAAGGCTTGCACCATGTTGCGCTCGCTACTCTTTTGAACACGGCTTCTTTGGTGGTGCATACGCAGACGATACAATCGCTTGCGGAAATCTCCTTTAATGGTAACACCAAAAGCATCCTTGTTACCTCTACCGATATCGGTGGATAGTCCACCATCGTGAAGTAGGTAGGTTTTCTTCATGCCGTGTCGTTCATTGTTCGCACCAGATCCATCTGCAAAGGTTCGGTAATCCTTACCCATGTCGATAGCCTGACCTTGAATTAGTCCACACGCTAAGCATTCGTATTCACCATTCATGTTTTCTTGAACACTACCCGCACAATCCATGCAAACCGTGATATCCTCTTGAATCTCTTGATTTCTCTCTTCCATAATGTTATCCTCCTGTTATTACCTATTTATACTTTTCGCAATCTACTTATACTCAGTGTAAAGCCACCAACTGTCCATATTGAATAGTGATGCATTCATGGCATAGCCATTTGGTCTTCAGATCATCGTTTTGACCCCGATCCAAACGAACTGACCATGGATTGCCACATTCTTCACATTTCATAGTATCACTCCTTGTGTCGAACAGTTTCCTCATACATGCGAATGCTAACATTGGCTTCGCTGAGATCATCATCATGCCAGATAGTAACCTTGTATTTGAAATCTACTTCCATTGGGTCGCCATTCAGTTCTCTAACATAAGTGCTAAAAGTATCGATCGCCGCTTGCTTGTTACTAAAGATATCTGGTTGATCAGGAATACCATTAGCAGAAACAATAACTACCCAAACCGTGCTACCTTGATAGTTAATCATAGTATCACACCTCACACTTAATAATAAAGTTAAGATCATCGAGGCATTTTTTGATATATTCTACGGCCTTTGATTCATTTCCATCTTCAAACATTTCCAGAGCGATATCCATACAAGTGCTGGCGTGGTTTATCCTATCACTACTAATCATGCCTTCACGTCCTTCATAGCCGTCCAAGGGTGGCTGACACCATAGACTCGATCTGCACGACCAAACAACCAAACCGTGTGTGATTTAGTGCGGGCGACAGAATCAACCTTGACTTCACGAATCTTAACGAAACGCTTGTCGCCTTTTAGGACATTGTAAATCGAACGTGGTCGGATTTCGTGACGATAGTGCTTGTTCAACTCTTCCGCCAAATCGGTGGTCAGCCATGCTCGTCCATCCATCAAATCCATAGCGTTAATTCTTCTCTTATCGACCCATGCGTGTCCTTTTCTTCCCATAATATCACTCTCCTGATTGTTCTTCTTTGTTGTTACCCTTATAAAGATTTCGGTGAATAATCCACTCTTCGTAGATCCATTCCTCGCTCTCGATCCTTATTTTAAGTTCGTCCATGATCTTCCGAGAAAGTCATAGTATATAAGTGTTGCGGTGTTTTGGCTTCAAACCCCGTCAGATTCCAACTTTTTCAGTTCGGCAACCATTCGATCGTGTCGTTCCCAGACTTGGGGATTACGAAGTTTAGGATATCGAGATTTAAGAACACTAATGCGTCGGCGGAGTTTGGTGGCCTTAGCAGACACCCTCACCACATCCTCCACCCTGTTCGGGCAGAAACCAAATAACTCTTGACGGCCATAATATGATGGCACTCTTGACGCTTGACTTTGTTAACAGGACAAGAGCACTGAATGTGCTTATCATCCCAGACCGTAACCTTCCAGTCCGATCCTGAATTGCCTGCTACTACAAATAGATCATTATTTTGTCTAACTACGCCACCTCTTCGGAGGATGGCCAATGCCTTTTGATGACGGTCATTAACTTTGCTCATAATGCTAAGTTAGAGTTGTCACCCTTATAAACATTCTGTCTTTAAAATAGACTACAAAGGGCAACTAAGGCGCAGGTCATCACTACTGCTAATATTAGACTTACCAAAGATCCTAATGCTGGATCTTCAGGGTTCGGGTCATATGTTTCCCATGACATAGTAACCTTGTAGATGTTGCCAACTATTTATATGTTTTGGTAATTGATAGCAGATCGGGACAACCATTGTTCATAATTAGCCTTATGAACCTCACTCAGCCAGAAGTGATCATCAGATATCTTTTCTTTTAGGTATTTGTAACGTTCATATCCTATCGCACGGGATTTCATATTTACCCAGTGATCACGATCTTTATCTTTAAGATAATAGAGAAAGGCGGCAGGAACTAAGGCTCTCGCTGAGGGTTCTAACGAGATTAAATCTTGGTTTTGCATATGTCTTACGAAATCATATGGTGGCTCCTCGATGTAATCTGATAACGCTATTTGGATCGTAATGGAATCATAGGTTTCATTTGTCAACATGGCCCATTCTAACAACAAGATATTGATTATAGTAGGATCATTTGAGTTTAAATATTCTGCACGGAACTGTCCCACGACCTCTCTGATATCATCACTATAACGAGCATTTTTATTGGATCGGTTAGCCTTTTGCTTTTGTTGTTTCGCCTTAGTATACAAACCCCGCTTTTTTAAGGCTGCTACTGCCTTTTCAGGAAAATAAGGTTCTCCAGTTACTGAAGATTTCTTGCCACTCGCCGTCGTCCACTTTTGCTTACTCCACTTACTAAGATCATCTTGCTTGGCCGTCTTCGATCCCTTGTAACTTGCTAAGCCTGCTTTCTCGCAAGCCTTTTCATACTGACGCTTAAGTTCTTGTGACTTTCGAGCAGACCACTTATTAGCCTTGGTGCCCATAATGTTCTGCTTCATGATTTTATTCTTTAAACGACGTCGGATCTTGGCTTGTGCCTTGCCATAGGTAGCATCATAGTTATCTTCCGCACCTAAGTTAATAGGTAAGCAATCATAACAATAAGTTCCTGCCTGAATGGTTGTCAAACCTTCTTGAGTCTGACACTCACAACATTCTCTAAGGGTCTCGGCCCCATAACGACGAGTTTCCTTATAATTAGGATAATCACGACTACCCCAAAACAAGTTACCACGCTTTTTGCGAAGCGTCATCGGTTCACCACGGCGATCCATTTTAACTGTGGGCAGTGATTCTGCTATCTCTTTGAGCCGATCGTCAAGGTTATCTCTCCATGTGCTAACTCGGTTAACTCTTTTTGGCATCGAGACGAGGGTCTCGCCTTTTTCATCTCGGTAGATAACCTGAACTCTAATAGCATCCTTGCCAACATCTCGGGACTGATCAGTCTTGCCACCGTAACGTTGGATGGTAGTATATACTCTGACATAATGATTAGCATTCTGAGGAAGTCGACGTTCGTAGACCCATTCTTTTACAGGACGACGTCTAAAGTAGAGATCGACAGGTTTAAATCGACGTTGCCTTAAGAAATCATCCATCTCTACCAGACTAATAGACTCGTAAGACATTTATTCACCTCTAAACGCTGCCGGCATAACATCTTTTACCAAATTGATAAGATAAGTGTGTCGTAGCCATGGATCTGTAATGGTTTCCATATCTGCTAATTTATCTTTATCTACGGATCCTAAAAATAAGCCTGACATTCCTTCGGCCTGCCCACAAGCCGAACAGATTTCGGTAGCATTATCATATCTGCTTAAGGCACCGGGGTAAGCACCGGGATTAGCATTATTAGGAATAAATCCGAAACAGATCGGGCACCTCGACGTAGATCCTTCTGCGTCCCACGATACTTCATCAGACCAATCAGGCTCATTCTTCTGATTCCATGTAACATCGTCGTCCCAGTCCAACTCTCTTGGATCTAACTTTTCAAACATCGTCTTGAGGTGCTGTTTTCTTCCAGCGGCTGGTGAAATAGCATTATAAGGATGCTTTCGATTATAATCCTGCCCAGCAAGTCCCCAAACTGCAGGAACATGTTTCCCAACTCTGACGAAGTTAGGAAGACGAACTAAATTAGATTCCACTGTTATCCCACGGATTCCCAGATCATCGATAAGTTCTGACAACGTCCGGGCTCGTTGCGTTAATAGCAGGGTAAGGTTGTCGACAATCCATTGGTTTTCCGATCCAAACGTTTCTGCGGAAATAATTTCTAAATGTGGCATATCCCTTCCTAACTTGGCCATAGCAATTCTTCTGTTATTCCCTTCGTTGCCGATGCTGGGATAGTCAAGACCATGCTCTTCAATATTCTTTTGTAACTCGGACTTCCCTCTTAAATGTCCAAACCGCTGCACTAATTCTTTATTAGGTATTATTACTGCTCGATAAGTTGCATTTAAATGACTTCCAGAAAACCCATATCCACCATCTTTTTTGCTACGGAAGTGATGGATAGCATCCTCTCTTAGTGAAGATCTGCCTGCGTTATCATCAGGTAGTTCGTCAAATGTATATTCTTTCCCAGTAATGAAATTAAACTTAGTTGTTTCTGAGGACAACGTGGTCTGACCATATTTCAAACTGTCGACGGTATAATCTCCCGTAATAGCAGAAGAAGTCATCAGACTCTGAGGAGTATAATCAGAAAGTTCTTGATTAGGCTGATACGGTGCTTCGAAGTAAGATGCGTTAACATCTGCGTCCCAGATGACTTGCATGTCTTCGTAAAGGGCACCGCCAAGGATAAAGATAACAGGTGTCACCGTGAGGGAGTGGTTCTTGTTATCGCAACTTACATAACGATATTTACGTTTCAGAGATCCATCGATCCAAACATTGTCCCGAACGTCTCCCGTCCACTCCACCACAGGGTTGCAATCTTTATGGAGGTAATCTTGGCTTGGGCGAGGGAAATTGACGAAATAATCTTGAATATCGATAGCATACAACTCAAAATCTGGATCGTGACGACCAAACCGATTTGCCTCGGCATAGTTTAACGCTTCCTGCATATTCAGGGTAGCAGGTTGGCTATCGTGAACGCCCATGTTGAACGATGCTCCCATTTTATTCCCATCCAACCACCTCTTCCAAGTCCATCTTTTCCCACCGCCCCGAGTTGTAACACCTCGGTAAACCGTCAGAGGGAAATTAACGTAATAGAGAGGCTGACCATCGGTAGGGTGGAAATCTTGGGCCAACAGTTCTTCCATGGAGTTCAGCACTGTGACTCCTTTTTTCAATTGATGATATAACCATGGGTTACTGATTAAAGCATCAAAGTTCTTAGCATTCGGAAACTCTTCCAAGAGATCGATATAGTCATCTCCGGGCCCATAGGGGTGCAACAGTATTTCTGCTTCCCATTCCTCATAACTATTTTTTCCATAATGTAGAATACGATCGACTGATATGGGTTCGTCAATAGTAATGATCCTTCCCTGCTCATCACCTTGCTTGCTCTTAAATGTAACAGTTAATCCCGTAATATCTATTTCAAATACAGGATAACCTTTCCAAGACGCCTGCGCCTTTGTAGGTGTTGGATTCAAAGAAGCGAAAATACCTTGCTTTGGAGGATAAAGGTATCCAATCTCCAATGCTTTAGCATAATCTGTAAAGGGCATGGCTCTGTAAGCCATAGTTGGATTATCAATAACGTATTTCTTAGGCTCATAATCAATACCAAGTTTCTCCATAGTATCATTTAACAATTTGCGATCCCTCTTACTGGTTTTATTAGTAATCGGAGTTTTACCACCTTGCTGCTTATAGAGTTTCCACTTTTCCTCATTCATAGTTTCCCTATCTTCATGCCAATTATCATAATCAATATAATTAGATTCTGCTCGCTTCCAACCCGTGCGCTGATCAGGATCTCTGAAGGGTCGTTTTAAGGCATCATAAATATCCTGCTCCGTAGCCCCGGCGATATAAGCATCAGTATTACGATCGAACAAACCATATTCATTGAGTTTCATCCCTCTTTTCTTAGCCATCCATCGATACTTGATGTTAAAATCAGCAGGACCTGTGAAATAAAGAATAGTTGCGCCCCATGCTTCAGGAGTTGTTACCTTAAAATCTACCTTTTCACCATCGATAACAACTTGCGCTTTATTGTCTCCGACCCAGTTAATACCCTCGTTAGGAGGTAGCATCTGGGGAAGCGTCACCCCTTCTTTTGGAATCACGACAAAATCAATGTCTCCAATCATCTGAGCACCACGACGATAAGATCCGCAGGCCATCTGCCGATCCACAAAAGGCTTAAGGTGTTTCTCGACCTTTTTAATTATTTTAGTAGCCTTAGCACGAGGAAACTTGACTTTCGTCTGTTTAGGTGCAGGCATACTTATATTTCAGTCTCACGACTACTTATAATTATCTAAACGACTGTCCCAGCCGAGCATCGGGTCGATGTATCGTTTAAAGCAGTCTGGGCAGAAGCCAAATTGATCTGATACCATGTAATGACTTCCGTTACTGGGATGTCTAATCACTGATTTCTTGATTTCATCTTCAGTATAATTAGGATTAGTAGCCTTAATCGCCTCTTGAAGCAATTTTGCATGTTGTTCGTCACTAAGAGAATTATAATAACCAGACTTACCGATCTCTTTATGATCATCGATATAACTAATCAGGTCTTTTTGATATTGTCTCAATCTACTGATTTCAATATTGCATCGCATACATTGTTCCGTGGACGCGAATCTGCTTCGTTTCCAACCTGCCTTACCAAGTTGAGCATCCAATTGATGGGCTATCAATTCTCTCTTTATTTTTTCCAGTCGATTAGGTATCCAGCGATGACTTCGATTAGGGTGAGCCCTCATCCTATTTTCTCCTTCCGTCATCTGTCGTTTCCACCAATTATTGTTGTTTAAGTTTTTTAGGGCCTCTCGGTTGTCCAGCATCCATCGATAATATTCCGAAAAGAACGAATAGTTGATAATTCCGATTTCCAAAATCATGGTTGCCACCACATGTCTTGATTTATGGCCCACGCTCTGGGATGGCATCTACAAGGACTAAACTCACCGTTAGCAACTTTAGACATATCAGATAATAGCCCTGTATAATCAGGATCGGTAGGAGATACGCCTGCTAATGCTAACTCTTTCATTCGTTCCATCATTTGAGTCAATGAAGGATCTCCACACACCTGACAAAAGCGATATGGAAATGATTGCATAATTAAATATCCACCGTGCTACTATTTATAATGTTTGGAACAATGGAATTGGAATGCCCATGTCTTCAGAAGACGAACGTTCTACGAACTCACGGCTTTTAGCCATGTTAATTAGTTTATCGATCGGCATCAAACGGGCCTGTCCCTCAATTACGAAAGCATATTGAATCTTCTTTCCAAATCCCCGTTTCATTAAATCAAAGAAAATATCCTTAGGAATCCACCATGCCCCATCATGAAGATAACCTTCATTTACCCATTCCATTTCGATCTCCTCTGCGGGTTCTGACTCTGGTATTAGATTTTCTTCCTCTGGATCGTATTCTGACATCCTGAGCCCACAACTTCTACATTGATTAGTCTGGCCCGTCGGGCTAACATCATCAGCAATCGTCATCCACTTTTGTTTGAAATCATCAGCCTGCATTTTACGAGGACGATATTCTCTCCATTTCTTATCCCATGTTTTGGTTTTCGTGCAGTGGGGACAATAAGCCACTAACGGCTCGCAACTAAACTTAGCCTGATAAGTTGTGGGTTCATCGTTGATTTCATAAGTGGTTTCCCCACCCCATGCCATTCCATTCCCTTGATCGGGAACTTCATACACTACGATCTCAAAATCATCCATGTCTTCTCTGGGTGTTAGCACCCTCATATAGTTATTCTAAACGGGCTCGCCAAATCATATGATCTAAAGCGCAGCGGACATACCAAACTAAGGATACTTCTCCCAAACCTTTCCACATAATGGTATCAGTAACTCCGCTAATATAGATGTGCTCCGATCCGCAACCACACCGAAACAATCCCCGGCTATCAACTTTAAAGTCGAATCCCAAAATAGCATCATAGTATTCCTTTCGCATTACAAATCATCACCAAAAAGCCAAGACCATGGAAACATTAGTGCCCAGATAATAGCATGAAATAAGTTAGAGATAAGCGTCCTCATTTAGATTACCATTTTCCTAAGGGACAACTTGCTGAAGAAACTTGCGTTTTTAATTTCATATTACATCCGCAGATATTACAGAAAGATCCTGTTAGTTTTCTCTTCAACTCTGGACACTCACGACAAATCTTCATTCTTTCGTCGTATTGCTTTAGACTCATACTGCTATTAACGCTTCAGAAGTATTTAAATCTTACGGTTCAAACAGGTCTGGAAATAAGTCTTGCGTTCTGATAATTTTGCCCGTTTCTCTGAATAATAATTCTTTTTCATCCCACCCCATGTGAGGATAAACATCAGAATCCCAATAACTCGCCCCGTCGGCATTTACTTCATCTATTATGCTATCATGCCCCAACCACAAACCCCATCCATGACCTCCCAGACGATCTAAGGTTTCAAAAATATTCGTAATATCTTTCCAGAGTGCATTATCGGCCTGAGCACTGCCCCAATAAAAGAATCTTTCACCTTCTGCCCATGGCTCACCTGTTTTTTCAGGAGATAAATCAGATAATTTTGACATTAGTGTGCCGAACTCAATCATATTCTTAGGCTCCACATCTTCTTGGTTGACCATAATTAGGATCTGTGGGACTTTATTAGAATAAGGGCTATCAATCTCCATCTCTATTGAAAGAGATCCTGTGCTATCTTCGACTACGATATCGTCCCAGTCTTCACCACTCCTTACAAAAACCGTATGGCTCTCAATAGGTTTCCATTTAGGAATTAAGGTTGGCAAGTTAATTGCTTCACCTTGATAGATCTGTGTAGAATCTACATCTAAAAAGGTATCATCAGGAGAATCAAAAAGTTTGCCATCAGGATATGAAATCTGATACAATAATCTTTCTACTATCCCCGGGAAGTCATAACCATCATACCACTTCCAACCTTCAAAGGTATATTTATGATATTTATCATCATCATCATCACTCAGATTTTCCATCTCCTCTACTATATCGAAGCCTGATAGTGGATTCCATGGATCGGTAGAAGCATAGATATAATGATTACCTTCTTGATCGGCTTTTTCCTTATCCCGAACTCTTTTCGCTTTTTCTTTTATCAAATAGTCAGCGACTCTGCGACCCAACTCGGCAGAATACTGAGCAGGGATAATAAAATAACCATTGGATCTATATCCCATAGTTATCACTCTGCTAATCAACTATTTATAATGTTGTCTGCACGGATAATCCCCGGGTCTGAACTTCAGGGACCCAATGCGTGTTGCGTTTATCTGCAGTTTCCATTCTCTTAACCTGATAACCCATTGGATCGTGAGACTTAGAGTATACCTTGAACTCGAACTTATAGTCTCCGGTGTCGCCATTAGGTAACTTATAATTTCTAATAGTAGCACCACGAGCATTGTAAGAGGCTTTTATCACCCAGACAGTAGCATCATATAATTTGAGCAGATCATTATCTGTTAAATCTGACACTTTTGCGTTCGGATGTATCTCGGCCATATACAAGGCTTCGGCTTTAATATAATTACCAATTCCTGTTACTACTTTCTGATCCATCATCACTTGTGTGATTTCTTTATGTCCATAGCCTTTTCGAGTGTGCGTCCCACGAATACGATCAGTCCAGATCGAAGCCTCTGGGGTGGCTGACAATAAGTCTGGCCCTAACGATGCTAATTTCTTCACCAGTTGCTGGGGACGGTTGTGAAATATCTTAAAGGTGCCGAACTTCCTATAATCCACATAAGTGATTTCCGTGCCATCAGTGGTTTTGAAAACCAATCGACGATGTTTTTTATCACCCTTATTAGGTAGTCGCCAAGTCCCCGACATTCCCAAAGTATGGTGAATATGATAGATCTCATTTCCTGCGGACAATGTAAAATAGATAAACTTACCCTTGCACTGGACGCTGTCGATCGTCAAAGGCTCATTATTTAGATGTGACATCATTACCATGATATCATCACGAACTTGTTTCTGAAACCATGGCTGATCCTCTACTACTATTTCTTGCAGTTGCTTGCCTTGCAGTATCCTGTTTAAACGTTCAGTAGTTCTTTTTACTTCTGGTCCTTCCGGCATAAGATATAATTATGCTGTCACCTATAAATACATATAGCAGCACGGTGATATGTAATCTATGAGTGGTATCATCAATTGGTTACGGAGTGATGATAAAATTGTCATTATGACTCTGTTACAAGAAGAGAGTAATGCCAACCTACCTAAAACCTTTGCCAAACGGCCTAACCTGACACAATGGGTTCTCAGTTATTCTTCTCAAGGGGTTATCGATGCTGTTCAACAATTAGTGGGTTCAATAACCAAGGAGTTTTTTGGAGATTTAGATTATCATTTAAATGTAACTCAGAATGATACTGTAAGGGATCTAACGCCTGATTGTAGTTTAGTCGTCGATATTGTAGATAGTGAACTCGGTGTTTTGTTTAGAGTTTTCCTAACTAATTTTGTTAAAAGTGGCAGCGGTGGTTGGAAGTAATGGGTTATCGATCGCACGGTTATTTAGCATTCCCCACTGCCTTCTTAGGATTATATAAGCAAATGTGTCCTAAAACACCACTTGATGAATGGGATAGTGTTAGTGAAAACAGTGGTTACACTTT
>Ga0315322_10000496_pt1 | contig 29414 bp, 18 predicted proteins | sample M110021515metaG_FD_203461 | JGI IMG/M metagenome (GOLD analysis project Ga0315322, IMG submission 203461) | Ammonia-oxidizing marine archaeal communities from Monterey Bay, California, United States - M1 100m 21515 | ecosystem: Environmental > Aquatic > Marine > Intertidal zone | place: USA...
CTGTGTTCCGCGACTACGCGGACTTGCTACGTAATCGCTCGATGTCACCGTCAACAGACGCTTTTTGTTTTTCGAGATCTGATAGAGAAGCTCGTTCTTTTTCCACCACTTCTGCAGGTGCACGGGCAACAAAATTTTCATTACCAAGTTTTTGCTGCTTGCCGATGATCTGTTTTTCTAGTTGCGATCTCAGTTTTTCCAGTCTCGCTAACTCAGCTTCAACATCGATGAACTTTTCCAGGTCAACATGAACGTCGACATCAATCGACGTTAACGCCAGCGGCGCGTCGGTTTCGAATGCAGTTGCTGTGGGGCCGATTGTAATCACATCAGCGCCAGCGAGGCTGTCAAAGTAACTCACCATTGGCTCCAACAATGATTGTGATGAACTGCTGCAGCGTATTGAAACAGGAACTGTCTCGCGTGGGGGAATGTTTTGGCTTGCGCGAATCTTGCGGATGGCGCCAATGACTTCCTGGAACTCGGCAAACTGCCGCTCAATTGACTCGTCATGGTGCTCAGGGACAGAGACAGGCCATTCAGCCTTCATCACAAATTGAGGTGACTTTACCGGGATCGGGATGCCTCGTTCTGGCGCGGCCTGATTCACGCATTCCCATATCGCCTCGGTTACAAATGGCATGACGGGGTGAAGTAATTTCAGAAGTGTATCAAGGCCATGTGCCATGACCGCTTGTGTTAACGCACGCTTGTCAGGATCAGCCAGACGGGGTTTAGCAATTTCGACGTAGAAGCTGCAGAACTCGTCCCATGCAAAGTTGTAGAGAACTCGCGTGCTCTCTGCGAATTTGTAGCGATCAATGCCATCGCTGACTTGTTGAGTGACGGTGGCCAAACGACTTAATAGCCAGCGATCTTCCAGTGGTAGATCATCGATTACGATATTTTTGGGAGAATAACCTTCCATGTTCATCAACGTAAAGCGGGCCGCGTTCCACAATTTGTTGACGAAGTTCCTTGCGGTCTCAAAGCGTTCGCTGACGACCGCTGCTTTAGGCAATGCTTTGTCTTCATCAGATTCAGCCCATTGCGTTGAGAATGCACCTTTGCAACTTGGGCATTCCAGTTTCGGTAAGGAACGGTTTTTCTTGGTTTGGTCGATTAGCTTCTCACAATGCGGGCATTCATACTGAACCGGCATGCGAACGTCTTGTGTGTCGGTTGCCAGTCGGGCCAAGCCAAAACGCAAAGCATCGGGGCCAAACTTGTCGATGACATCAATTGGATCCACACCGTTGCCCTTGCTCTTGCTCATGGTTTCCCCAAGACCGTCAAGAATCTTGGGGTGGATGAACACTTCGTTGAACGGAATTTCACCGATGTTGTTCAATCCCATCAATACCATGCGGGCAACCCACAAAGTGATGATGTCGCGTGAGGTGATGAGCGTGCTTGTTGGATAAAAGTATTCAAGTTCATCCGTCTTTTCTGGCCAGCCCAACGTGCTGTGTGGCCACAATGCCGACGAGAACCATGTGTCGAGCACGTCAGGGTCTCGGACAAGTCCCATTGCCTCAATTTCGGACTCTACCACGTTGTCTTCCTGTCTGACGCAGACATAGACACTGCGTGATCCATCGTCGCGAGCGTCGATATGGGCCTGCACGTCGCCGTTGGCATGCGCCGGCATCATCGAGAGTCGGGCCACGAGGTCATCTGCAGTACTCTCATCGAGACCGTTGGTGGACCAGATTGGAATTCGATGCCCCCACCACAATTGACGGCTGACGGGCCAGTCACGTTTTTCTCCGAGCCAATCGAGGTAACCCTTGCGGTAACGTTCGGGGAATATTTTCACGCGTTCGTCTTCGACCGCATTCATGGCAGACTGTGCCAATTCCCCCATCGCAACAAACCATTGGTCAGCCAAGTAGGGTTCAATGGGAGTTTTGCTCCGATCGCTGTGTGGTAATTCAATTTCACGATCCTCGACTTCACCCAACAAGTTCAGAGTCTCGAGATCTGCTACCACTTGTTTTCGTGCTTGTGGGATGGTCAGACCCTGGTACTTTCCGCCTTCCGTATTGATTGTCCCATCTGGATTCAGAATGTTGATCATCGGAAGTTCAGCCCGCAAGCCAACTTCGTAGTCATTGGGGTCATGTGCGGGTGTAATTTTTACGCATCCGCTTCCCAATTCTGGCTTGGCCCAGATGTCAGCGATCAATGGAATTTCACGATCCATTAACGGCAGCATCAGGTTGCGACCATCAAGAGCCATGTCTCTGAGTTGCTCTAGGTGCGGAAGCATCTCGTCGCGTCTGGTGCGGAGTGCTTCGAGTTGGGTTTGCAGTTCGATCTTTTCCTTGTCCGTTGCTTCTGCGAGCTTCTGGTGGATTTCCTGCTCAATTTTGCTGAATGCTTTTGCAGGGTCTGGATGAACTGCAACAGCCGTATCACCCAACATTGTTTCGGGCCGCGTTGTTGCGATCTCGACTTGCTCGGGTTCGCCACTCTTTGGGTTGACGACGGGATAAGTGAAGTGCCAGAAATGTCCTTTTTTGGTGACGTTTTCGACTTCGTCGTTACTGACTGCGGTTTGCAGAAAGGTGTCCCAATTCACCAGGCGCTTTCCACGGTAAATCATTCGTTTACTGAAGAGGTCATAGAACGTTGCACGCACTGCAGCGGCGCATACGTCGTCGAGCGTGAAACGCAGGCGATCCCAGTCGCAACTGCAACCCATTCGTTTGAGTTGTCCGAGGATCCGTTTCTCGTACTGTGCTTTCCAATCCCAGATTCGACTAACCAACCCTTCGCGACCTAGATCGTGGCGTGAAAGGTTTTCTTGTTCTTTCAGGCGTCGTTCCACAACAGCTTGGGTAGCGATCCCGGCGTGGTCAGTACCTGGCATCCAGAGAGCTTCATACCCCTGCATGCGACGCGTTCGTACGACAATGTCTTGCAATGTGTTGTTAAGCCCGTGGCCGAGATGTAGGGCACCCGTCACGTTGGGGGGCGGAATCACTACAGTGAATGGTTTCCGGTCGGGGTTGACTTCGGCGTGCGCACATTTTGCGTCACTCCATGCTTGTAAGATGCGACTCGCAGCATTTGCGTGATCAAACCGGTCTGGAATCTCGTTCATCGGTTATCTTGTAGAGATCTAGGTTCTGTTGAGAAAATTTGAGACTGCGATCTCGTGCCGCAACCCAGTGTGTGTTCAGTTGCCGCCGAGCGGTAACTCGTCTTTGTGTAATTTGTATTCCACCGAATCAACTAACGCTTGCCAGCTAGCTTCGATGATGTTTTCGCTGACACCGATTGTGCCCCACGTCTCATTTGCGTCACCACTTTCAATATTGACGCGAATCGAGGCTGCCGTGCCCGCTCCGGAATCAACAACACGGACCTTGTAATCAATCAGGTGCATGTCAGCGAGCGTAGGATAAGCATCCATCAGTGCTTTTCGCAGAGCCGCGTCCAACGCGTTGACGGGGCCATGCCCCTCAGCTGCATCGAACCAGAGCGTTTCGCGGACCTTAAGCTTGATGATGGCCTCAGCAAAAACGTGCTTTTGGTCGCTGTTGCGATCGCCGGCAACTACTCGGTATTTGATTGGCGAAAAGTGTGAGGTGTAAGTTCCAGCGATTCGCTTTACCAACAAGTCGAATGAGGCTCCGGCATTTTCGAACTGGTACCCTTGATTCTCCAAGCGAACGACTTCGTTCAGAATCTTGTCCATCAACTCTCGGTCGTCTTGAATGTTGTGCTTGGTAGCGATCGCAACAATGTTGCTTCGACCGGATAACTCACTGACCAAAATACGTCGTTCGTTCCCAACCAATGCGGGATCGATATGTTCATAGGTCTTCGATGCTTTGTTGATGGCGTGGACATGCATTCCGCCTTTATGTGCGAAAGCACTCTGCCCAACGAATGCCTGCCCATTCCTCCATTGGAGGTTTGCAGTTTCGTAAACGTATCGGCTCAGCTCGGTTAGGTGTGTCAATGGTTTTCCACCAAGCACGCTGTAGGCTTCTTTCTTCAGAGCAAGATTTGAGATGACTGAAATCAAATCCGCATTGCCGCAACGCTCACCGATTCCGTTGATCGTTCCTTGGACCTGCAGTGCACCCGCATCAACCGCAGCCAATGAGTTTGCGACAGCCAGTTCACCATCATTGTGCGTGTGAATACCGATTGCTGTGTCATAATCCGCGAGCTCAGTAACTACCTGTTGGGTTACTTCTGCGATTCGCTCAGGTAGCGTGCCACCATTGGTGTCACATAATACCAACCACTTCGCACCTGCAGATGCGGCGGAGATCAGAGTTTTGATCGCGTAATCAGGGTTTGCGTTAAAGCCATCAAAGAAGTGCTCGGCGTCATAAATGAGCTGTGCATGACGAGCTAAGAACTCGCCACTTTCCCCAATCATATCCACGTTTTCATCAAGAGTCACTCTCAGGACTTCGGTAGCGTGATAGTCCCAAGTTTTCCCGACCAGCGTGATGCATGGAGTCTGTGCTTGAACAAGGGCCTGCATGCCCGGGTCTTCTTCGGCCTTCATCGACTTGCGTCGCGTCATCCCAAAGGCGCATACCTGCGCGCCGCCGAGATCGTGCTGACGGATTTGCTCAAAGAAAGCAACGTCCTTTTCGTTGGATAGTGGGTATCCACCCTCAATGAAATTGACGCCCGATTCGGCTAAACGCCTAGCGATATTCAGTTTGTCCTGTAAGGAGAAACTGATGCCTTCGCCCTGCGAACCATCTCGTAAGGTAGTGTCGTATATCTGGATTGGTTTCAAAGTCATCGGTATTTTGAACTTTCGTCAATCGGTTCGCGCGGGTGGCTCTGCTGCCGCGTGCATAAGGATACGAAAAAACCCCCGAACCCTTGCAGGGGTCGGGGGTGAAATGTCACTTAGGATTAATTGACTCGTTCCCGCCGGCTGTCTGGCCGATTGGGACGTTCTCCCCCGCGTCAGTGCTGGCTAACAATACCAGAGACGCGGCTAATAATGGATGGCGAATTTTTGACTGTCACGCTATTCATTCATGTACGAGTTTCTTGTCACTATAGGATGACCTCGAGGCTGGCTGCTGTCAATCGCAAGCTGTGTTCATCGAAGCTCGAGCCGCAAGAAATCGATGAAAAGGGTGAATAACAAATACATGCATGGGGGTGGTAAAAGAAAACAACTCGCAAATTAATCGTTGAAGTCTTGCATCAGAAACTCAAATGAAGCATTTTAGCCTACCCAAGCGGGCCCAATGGAACAGCACGACGCAAGGCAAAAACAAGACTCGAAAACTTTAAGATACTGATTCTTCGAGTGGTCGTTCAAAGTGAGATGTTTCAAATTCGAGTCCAGTTGGCCAAATGGATTTGGCGTCTCCAAACCGCCCGCCCGCCTGCATCAGAGCAAGGTACAGACTACCAACCGTCTGATGGCCTTCGTTGCCATACTTGGGATAGTCAATGTAACGTCCCATCTTTAGCCTTTTGTTCATTCCCCGTAAAAGAACAAATGGCCAATCATGTCCTTCACAATGATGGTCGTCAGAAGAACAAGACATATAGACGATCACGGTGTTGTCGAGCATCGATCCATTCCCTTCTGGCACACTATCGAATGTCTTTGCCATTCTTGCGATCTCTCTGAGATGCAGTTTTTTTGATTTGTATCGGCGATTGATGACCAGTCCAACCGTTGGACGCCGTGTTATCTCCGTGATGCAGCAGAGTTTCAACGGCAGCTTTAACTGCAAGTCAGAAATTAAGGAGTACGGGCTCACGCAAGCGGGAGTGCTGTTCGCCTTGAGTGTTGGATCCGTCTGTACGGTTTGGGTGGCAGTGTGGGATTGGTGGTAGGCTCGGAAAGTTGCATTGTTCTTTGCTTTGATCGTGCTTTTCTAGTCGAGGGTTGGGGCAATTTGCCCTCGTAATGCCTACGACCCGCGCATTGCCCCCGCCAGTGTTGCTTAAGAGCAACGAAACCTGTTGCGTTTTGGCAACATCGACCTAACCCGCGTGGTAGGGTTCCGTGGACAAAGTCTGTCCAAAACGCATTCCTTCCCGAACCGTTCGTGCTTACCAGCTAGGCAAACGAATTTCGCGACAGACCAATGAATCGAAACTTCCAAACCACGACCGTCAGCCAATCATGTTCCGCCATCATCAGGCGGTGCGTGGGATTGGCATTGATGTTGGTGGCATTGGGAGTCAGCGGTTGCTGTAGTCAACTTCGGTTGCCTGCAATCGACCCGACGGGTTCCTGTCTGTTCGCACCCAAGCCAACCTCAACGACGTTCGCGATTCCTTGTTGTAATGCTGATAACTGCGTCTGCTTGCGACCGTTCCGAAAGCTCGGTGATCAGGTTCATGGGCTGAAAGATCAATTGCATGATCATGTGCATGGTCTTGGGTTAAAGTGCAAGGATCATAAGTGCAAGGATCCTGTCCCTGCTTGGACAGAACCTGCCGATCCGCCTGCTTGCAATGATTCAAAAGGACTGTTGCATCACAAAGGAAACGAGCCTTGCGTTCCTAGTTCAGCTTGCAGCGGTTCATGCAAAGATGGGCCTCCTGCTGTGTTGTTAGGTGAGCAGTGCAAAGCAAAGGATTGTTTGCATCTTTCAAACAAAGGCAAACGCGGTTGCATTCTGCTTACTCCCACCAAGGTTGTCGCACCCGTGGGTGGCGAGGTTGTTCTGCTTTCCGGTATTTGCGGGCCAGACGGCTATCTGCAGATGAACGAGAAGCTGGAATGGATGTTGACCCCCGAGAGTGTCGGTACGATCCTGCAGGTGGGTGACGATGAGCCTGGAATTGTCGGACGTTTGGTTGGATCAATGGATCGGCCCAAGAAATATGACCCTGCATACGCGATGGGGATCACGAGCAGCAAACGTACATTGATTACACGTGGAAACATGAATCCTCGCGATGACGTTCAGTTGGAAAAGGGGCAAACGTGGATCACCATCAGCAGCCCTTCCGAGGGAACAAGCCGTGTGACCGTGTTGGCCCCGGAAAGTGAATGTTGGGATCAGCGGAAAGCAACAACCACCATTTATTGGGTAGATGCACGCTGGCAATTTCCAACCCCACAAGTCGTTCAAGCCGGGACACCTGTGGAGTTGACGACACGGGTGACGCGTTCCGAGGGCGGATTGCCAGCTCGCGGCTGGAAGGTGCGGTACGAAATTCTGCAACCTGAATTGGCCACATTTGTTGGAACCAATGGGGCTTCTGTTGTCGAGGCGAATGTTGACGAATCGGGCAATGCCTCGGTACAGTTGCAGCCGAATCCAGGCACCAGTGGTAGTGCTGCGATCGATGTTCAGGTCATTCGACCGGGTGGAGAGCTAGACAATATTCCGACCATCACACTTGGTCGTGGTCAGGCGTTCGTGACGTGGAGTGCCCCTGAACTGGCGTTGCGGGCAGGCGGACCAGCCGTGGCAAGTTTCGACGCACCGTTTCAAGTCATCGCAAATATATCCAATCCTGGCAACCAACCGTTGACGGGGGTTAGCCTCACCTTGCCGATCCCGCAGGGCGCGAAAGTGTTGAACGCAAACTTGCAGGCTCAGGTACTACCCAATGCTGTTATCTGGGAAATCGGAACCGTGCCACCCCAGACGCAATTGGATTTGGTTGTCAATCTGTCCGCACAATCACCTGTTGATTTGGTGTTCAAGGCTCGTGGCGGTGGAATGGTGGCCGAGGATCGCGTGCGAGTAGATGTATTCAGGCCATCGCTGTCGGTGAAAGTGACTCCCATTCAACGTGCTGGTGCCCGATTGGTGTCAGGCGATAAGGTTGCTTTCGATATTGATGTAACCAATACCGGAACCCGTGTTTTGCAGAATGTTTACCTTACAGCTGCGGGAGATGATGGTCTGGTTCACGAGAGTGGTGTTAGCCCACTACGAACGGCAAAGGCAGGGGCCTTGCAGCCCGGTGAGACCTGGGAAGCTCAGGTTGAGTTTGCAACGGTAAAGGCTGGGCAACGCTGTATCACTGTCGACGCATTTGCGGATGGTGGTCAACGCGACACACAGCAAGGGTGCGTCACTGTCATCAATCCTGTGCCGCGGAATCCACGGTTGAAAGCCGAGCTGGCAGGCCGCAATCGTATTGCCGTGGGGCAACAGACCTTGGTTCGAGCTGTTGTCAGTAACGTTGGTCGCGGGGTTGCCACCAATGTGAAAGTTGTGATGGCATATTCGCCAGTGGTGCAACTTGAGCAGGCAACAGAGGGTTCGGATCAGAGTCGTGTCGCACAGAATGTAATCTCGTGGTCGATCCCTCGCTTGGAAGCAGAAAAAACAACCACGCTCGAAGGGCTCTTCAAGGTGCTGAACCCTTCAAATCAGGCGAGGATCACACTGCAGGTCACATGTGATGAGAAAACTAGTGCGAATACCGACTTTCTGTATGAGATTGTGAATGTGGTTCCACCACCGCTAACCGCCCCTCGCACTGAGTTACCTCCAGTGTTATCAACCCCGATGGCTCCCAATGCGCCAACGACTGTGGCACCGGCGATTCCCCTCGAGGGAGGTGCAAGCTCGGGAGTTCCTATCGAACCACCACCTACTGCTGCACCCGTTCCTCAGCGTACCGAAAAGCTTCAGGTACGACTTGTGGCGATGAACAATCCAGCGAGAGTAGCTCAGCCCATTCGTTATCGGATGACAATCATCAATGATTCGAGCGAGCGTGATGGGCAGATTGCAATGCAGTTCAGGTTACCGCCCGGTGTTCGACTTTTGAGTGCGAATCCGATCACTAATCCTGAAGTCAACACGTTCACTGTCAATGGTGATGTGGTGACCCTTACGCCAATTGGGTCGATGTCGCCTGGTGGAACCGCCGAGTTTCAGATCGTGCTGGAAAGTAATCAGCCGCAGACCTTTGACTTTACTGTTCAGGCCCAAAGTCAACGCATGCAAGCTGGTATCTCTCAGACAATCCGGACGACGGTGGCTCCTTAGAAATTGAATCGTCCCCAGACTCGAATCATTTCTTTGCCATTAGCGGTCTTTTTCGCGGCGGTGACGAGAAACGGACGATGAGTTGGCCCTTCGGGCAAACAATGCGTCAATCCTGCTGCAGCACTTTCACGATCTCGGTCAAGCCTGCTCTGCGTGCGTGATCAATGGCTTTATCCTTGTCGTCGTCGACAGCCTCTTTGTCGGCTCCATTTTTCAACAGAATTTCAACACTTTCCAGTTGGTCCAATCCGGCTGCCATCATCAGAGGTGTGAATCCCTCGGTTGATCCTTTGGCGTTGACGTTCGCACCCGCTTTGATCAATGCTTCCACTGTATCGGGGTAAGGACCTGTGCATGCATGTATCAGGGGAGTCTTTCCTTCAACGTCGCGGCAGTCGAGCTTAGCCCCTTGCTCAAGCAGGAAGAGGACGGTGTCTGTGTGACCATTGAAGGCGGCCATATGAAGCGCGGTATGCTCTCGCCCCAGTTCGACAGCTTCGATGTTCATTCCAGCATCCAATCCGCGTTTCACGTCGGCAGTTCGTCCTTCCAACGCTGCTTTTCGGAAAGCGTCTGAACTCATTGCTGCAGAATCAGTTGATGTCTGCAATTCAGGGGCGGCTGTCGTGGAGGTCGATTTTTCGCCCTTGTCAGTTTGAGCCGGAGATTCTGAACTGGAGTTTTGTGACGCAGAGCCGCCGTCCGCTGGAGGTGCGGGAGTTGGCGATTCCATTGTTTCCCCACCTACCGGTGGGGCGTTGCTCGGCTGGCTGGTTGAGTCACAACCCAACAAACTCACAAATGCAAGTATTAAAACTGTTGCGATTGACCGGTGACGGCGATGTTCTTGATTTTTCATAGGCACAGTCTATCAGGCGGAGACGGATTCGTCATGACTTGATGCGTTAACTGTTCCGCTGTCGTCACTCCGGGTGGTGTGGCATTGCCATCGGGCGACCACAGGTTCTTGTGCAAGCGATGTTAGCTGTCCGCTTATTCTCACGCGTTTGTGGTTGATACGGCTTCTTCACGGCGAGATGGAAATCACACCATCGCTCCACGTCGCTTTGACACCAGCTTGACTCGCGACCAATTCGATCAGTTCGCGAAGTGTCGCATCTTTGCCTTCGACTGTTACGATTGTCTCACACAACTTTCTTGCATCCGGGGCTATCTCGCAACGTCTGCCCGCAACGCCGCACAATTGCTGTAGCGCGCTGCCTGCTGTGGTTCGCATTTGCTTCAATGTGAAGGTGTCTTTATCTGGATCGGGAAGTTTGGGTTTTAATGCCGCGAAAATTGCTTGTGTTGCAGAAAGATGGGCATCGAAGTTAGCGTTGGCATCCAGCCATTTTCCCGATAGTCTCACGCGGCTTTTTATGTCAGCCTGTGTGACTGCGGGGCGTACCACTCGTGCAAGGGAATTTGAATATCGACGCTCAAAGCGATCGCTGCGGTCCATGGTGCTGGTGACAAGGCGTTGCGGGAACAACGACTTGTCAAACTGTAAATCAAATTGCGCCAAGATTAGTGATATGGCCACATCTTGGTTGATCTGAGACCACTCCGTCTTGGGCCACAGGTCGTGGGGAAGTGTCTGAGATGTATTGCCAGTCGCCCGATGAAGTGCAGTTGTTGGCGTGGTCAGGTCGTCCCATTTTACATTGATCAACTTTGACTGTGGGTTCGCTTGGGTTGTTGGCGATGCCATGATTGCCGTTGTCACTGAGGCTACCCAGTCTCGCCGCCCGATGAGCAAGACGTTGCCCACCGGCATTAGAACACAGTCACGTGATGCGGCAATCTGTTCGAGAGCTCCGTACACAGTTGATCCAGACGATTCAATCTTCACTGTTGCAGTGGGGTCGACGCGGCGGTCTAGCCATACGTTCAAACCAACTTGCTCAGCGATTCCATTGATGGCAGAACGAAACGACTTTCCATCGAAAACGGAGTTCATGGGAGTCGCCAGCTTTGTATAAATCGGGGTCGCTTCTGATAAGTCGTCTCCTGTGCTGTGTTTGTTGCATGTGAATAAAGTGATGAAAGTTACCAACGCCACGAAATTTGCGCAAGAATTTGAGCTCATAGAGAGCCGATGGGCGGGCAAACGAAATGTGATCATTGGTCGTTGTGAGGGTGAAGGTCCGTGGGGACGCACTTGTACATGGGAGTGATGTCAAGTGTCCCATTATCAGTATAGCGTGGTGTTGTCTGCACCACTGCAGATTGAAATGCTCCCAGTCTGAGCTGATGTTTAGAACGTCGTGGACAAAACATGCACCAGGCTTAGACCATGAATCAGCAGGGCAACCATGAATCAGCAGGGGTGCGTCAATTGGATGGGTTGGGGCTTAGGCCGCAGCGAGGGAAGTGACGCAAATGAAAGCAAATGCAGGCAACGCTGTTGAAGTTGTCCGATTAGGCAACTTTTGCGACCGATATGTGGGGTGAAGTTCACAAAAAAACTTTGGCCAAGTGTCTTGGTACCAGTGTGTGTGCGGTGAGTATTTCGTTGTGGTAGCTGCGTCTCAAACGTAGTGTGTGTAGGAGTTTGCAAGATTACATTTGGCGTAGTGGCACCAGCTTTTGCTATGTGGATCAAGCACAACTTTTTGGTGGATTAGAATAATGGATTTATGTGTTGGTTCATTGCTTGTAGTGCTCTGCGGTCGTGACTAGACTCGCGACAATCAAACGCTAAGCATTAGCATCGCTGAGTCGGCAGACTCCCTGCGCGGGGGGCTTGTGTTACGAAACAGTGGTGTGCGTAGTTTGACGGATATGTCGTGACCAAAAGTGGGGGGCTCCTTTGGATTTCTCTTACCATTGGTCTCGCGCCGGCACCAAGGAAAGAAATCCACTGACCATGGAGCGAAGGTGACTTCTCCGGCATTAAAATCGAATCGTCTTGCGACGGCATATCGACGTTATCTCTCATCATCGGACTCTGCGACTTTCGCTTGGGAGGTGGATGAGCATTATTCGCAAAGTACGCTTTTGACGCTGTTGGGGCGTGGCGAGACGGAGACGCGGCGTGCTTCCGCATTAGCGTTGGGCATCTTGGGCAACCAGAAGTCGATCTCGTTATTGGCGCGAGCCTTGAAGGACGTAGATCGTGGGGTGCGTCTCGCAGCGGATGATTCATTTCGGACAATTCTGCTCAGGGATTGTGCTCCGGTCCATCATCAGCATCTGCTCAGGGTGATGCATTTGAACGATGGCGGGGAGTACCAGGTTGCGATCAGTTTGGCGGAGGACTTGGTTTTGAAGGTTCCTCGGTTTGCTGAGGGGCATCATCAATTGGCGATCTGTTGGCATGGAATGGGCAATTATTTTCAGGCCGAGGGTGTTTATCGGGCCTGTCTTTGGTTTTGCCGCTTCCACTATCCCGCATGGCAAGGGTTAGCGCGGTGCAGGATTGAATTAGACGACAACGCGGGAGCACTGATGGCCCTGAGGCGAGCGTTGGATATCTGTCCTGATTTGGAATCCGTGCGGATGCAGATACGCACCTTGCGTCGAAAAATGCGGCGGGCTGATTCGTGAGCCACTGATCTTGAATGCAGGCGAGTCCCGCAGTCAGCTGACTACATTTAGAGGTTGCGAGTCATGCGTGAAATTGACGGTAGTACCGATGGCTGCTTGTGAGCAGATGTTTTGGGAACGTCAATGTGCGTACTTCAATGGGAATGAGGTTGTGCTGCGGCTCAATTCCTTGCAGCGTCATTTCTCGCTTGTCTATAGAACGCGGTCTGTGTCGCGAAGGACCTGCAAATGGCTCTATTTGCTTTCTGTTCCGATGCATTAAGCTTTGCAGCAAACTAATTTCGTGACGGGGAATGAGCTGGAAAGATGCTCAAGTGTGAGGTGACCTGTGAATCTGGATGAAATTCTTGTCGGTAGTTTGGCGTTGATGTTTTCGGTGATCAGCGGTTCCATTGGTCTGGGGCCTTGGAATGCGCCCTATCAGTTGCGAACGTTTCAAAGCGTGACACGGCGTTATGGAAGAAAGGCCGCGAGATTAGTCTGGTTGCTCATTTCACTGGCGTTTTTGGCGATGGGGTTGGCGGTACTGCTGGGGCTTCGTCCCAGTTATGCCGTTACCTCGACGGGCCGCCTTGGTGTTGCGCACTGGTGCGGAGCGACGAAGGTTGGGCTCCGAAAAGATCAGCTGGCGATTTCTGAGGTAGGGTGAAGCAGACGCTTTGTTTGTGTGAATGACGAACAATATTTCTAGCTGAACGAAAAATGGCGGCCATCCCGAGGGGTGGTCGCCATTTCATGGTTCACGCTAAAGCGTTTGAGCTGCTGGGAAATCAGGTCCCAGGGTTTGCTTCTTTAATGGCGGTTGCCATCACTTCGAGTGCAGCATCCGTGTACCGCTCATATTCATTTTCAAAGTGGTTCAATGCGGCTTCATCCGCGAAGAAGAACATACGGTTGTGAATTGGATCCAATACCCCAAATTCCCGTTTGCCTTTGACAATCTTCCGTTCCTCAAAAAATCGGACCACGTCAATTTCATTAAGCACGGGGGTAAAAGGTTCAGGGTCTGCAAGGAATGAGCCCATCGCTTGCTGGCTGGAAAAGAGATAGAGCTTCCCAAGGTGGATCACTCCGTACTCTGGTTTTCCCTGGACCCATTGATTTTGGTTAATCACGGTTACCGCACAGAATCCCTGCATGGCGAGATCTGGTTTGACCGTTGCCGCAGGTGCCGAATTGAGTGGCGTTTTGTTCTCCGGAGCAACAGCGCCAAGCGTGCTTGCTGCAGGTTGAGCATTGCTCGATGTGGAAGGCTGAGAGTTTGGCAATGGCATCTGCGGGGTCGACGCAGTGGCACCGGACAGAGTATTGCCAGTTGCAGGCGATGGATTGAATGTCTCGGAAGATATTTGGTTGGGCAGCGTCATGCTTGGACTGGCGGACCCAGCGAGCCTGGCTTGAACCCCGTTACTGAGGCGTGATCTTGAACTATCGGATAGTTCGCCATTTGGGCGGGCAGGTAAGGTAGGATCGGGTTGGGGAGCACTCCCAGTGGCAGAAACCGGGGTCGACGGCGTCTGTTCAATTTTTTCAGCCACTTGAGCGACGGGCTTGGAAGCAACACATCCAGTCAACATTGCCACGTAACGTTCGGACTGTTGTGGGCTGACTCTGTGTGCGAGAGTTTGGCCGTCGGTGGTGACAATGACATCGGTGGGGAATTTCGAGACCTTGAACAGGCTTGCTAGCTTAGGACTCTTTTTGGCATGTACCTTGAGTGCGACGTAGTCACGGTTGATTGCCTCGTCGACATTTGCCTGTTGAAAGGCGCCTGCTTCTAGACGATCGCACCAAATGCAGTTATCGCTGTAGAAATGAAGCAGGAGCAGTTTATTCTGTGCTGCAGCTTTCTGGTGGGCGGTGCGAAGGTCTGATTCCCAAGAAATCTCCGCTTGGGCGACCTGGGAAGTCATGAGCGATACCGCGATCATGACCAATAGTTTGGGGGTTGCCGTGCGCATCAAACCTGCTTCCTGTCTTCGATTTAATGTGAAAATTAATGGCAATAGCGAGAAAATGGTGCTCGCGCTTGCTCCTGATCGGCCGCAGGAACTCTGCGGCTTGATGCGAACCTACAAATTAGGGCGACTTTGACGCTAGCGTGATCTTTTGGGCCCCGCCCATTTTGGTGGGGCAGATCTTCACTAATCAGGCTTGACATTGCCGTCTGAGGGCCTATATTTCAACGCAAGATGAAGGCAGGCGAGTTTCACGACTTCGGTGCCTCTCCTAGGACGTCTTGATCGCGTCCCTCTGATGTGTTGACGCCGCACCTGCGACCACCACACTTCGCCAAGGATTTTGGCCAGCAAAATTCTTGACGATACCGGATGTTTTGTCTGCGATCGGATCCATGACATGCATGAGGATATGCGGTTTTACCGCATGTTTTCCTCCTAACGAACCGTAAGAAGCGGTTGATTAAACTTCATAAAAATAGTTCCTCATAGACCAACAAAGAAGCGTTGGTGGCCGGAAGCCAGAGAAACATAGAAGGCGTTCTCACGCGACAAGAGTGAAATGCGTCGAAAGTTTGTTCCAGCCATTGACCAAAAAGTTGCCTACAGGTTGCTGAATCCAGCCTTGCTAGTGCAAAACACGTAAGAAAATAACGTGAATTGGCCAACACAAGCGTTTGTAATTTATTTCCGTAAAAGCATTTTTGGTCCGAGAACGGTAGTTCATCGACGAATTCACAACGAAATAACTAAACAGTTTTGACCTTTGCGGAGCGTTACCGCTGCTCCATCAGTGAAGGTTTTCATCACTTCTTTCCTGTCGCGGTAAATCTTTCAATCTTGCTGACAAGTCACTGATTCTTCTGTCTTCGTGGAAGACTCTGAGTTGAGGGAATCAAATTCGAGACCGGGCGAACTGCGTACAACGCAACGACTGGTGTTTGGCTTTGGTTCGATCTTCATTCGGTAGTCATTCATGATGGATAGAATTTTTGACGCGAAGAGCACTCTGGATGACAAATGGCGAAAAAAAAACGCACAAATCGTGGCCGAAATAATTCGGGTTCCAACGGATCAGGTTCCGGCGGAAACGGAAAACCTAGAGCTCGCCGACGTAGGCGTGGCGGTGGCGGTGGCGGTGGCGGTGGCGGTGGCGGCGGCGGAAATGGCGGAGGTCATTCCGATCGCGAACCTGCCGATATCCCAAGTGATGCACCATTAGAAGAGGGTGAAGGTATCCTCGAGTTGCATCCCAATGGATATGGGTTCCTAAGAAACTCAGATAATAATTACTCGCGTGAACGCAGTGATCCGTTCGTGCCTGGCACCATGATCGAGAGATTCGGGTTACGTCAGGGCGTTTACCTCAAAGCGATGGTTCAGGAAGCTCGGCGTCAGCAGGGACCAAGGGTCCGTGAGATCCTGGATGTTGATGGAATGGATCCTGAGAAGTATCCAGAAGTAAAAACCTTCGATGTTTTGACACCGATCAATCCTGAGAACTGGTTGCACCTGGAGACAGGACGCAAGCCACTTACGAATCGTGTGATCGACCTGCTGGCACCAATGGGCAAAGGTCAACGTGCTCTGATCGTCGCGCCGCCCAGAAGCGGAAAGACGGTCATGTTGCAGGATATCGCCAGTGGTATCGCAGCGAACCATCCTGAGGTCAAGTTGATGGTGTTGTTGATTGACGAGCGACCAGAGGAAGTTACTGACATGCGACGGAACGTCGTTGGTGGTGAAGTGATCGCCAGCAGTCTCGACATGGATGTGGAAAGCCACGTGCGTCTGAGTCAGTTGGTGATCGATCGAGCTCGTCGGCTAGCAGAAATGGGACAAGATGTATTTTTGATGTTGGATTCCATTACCCGATTGGCTCGTGCCTTCAATAAATGGGTTGGGCGATCGGGGCGTGGTGGAGCCACCATGACCGGTGGCTTGGATATCAAAGCCATGGATATCCCGAAGAAATTGTTTGCGACGGCCCGTGCATTTGAGCAAGGCGGGTCGCTGACGGTTGTGGGGACGGCTCTGATTGATACCAACAGTCGTATGGACGAAGCCATTTTCCAAGAGTTCAAGGGCACTGGTAATATGGAGTTGGTGCTTGATCGCCGACTCGCAGATCGTCGTGTCTGGCCATCGATCGATATCTCACAAAGCGGTACCCGCCGTGAGGAACTGTTGCATGATGAAGAGACTTATGAAGCGGTGACGATGCTTCGAAGAACACTCAGCAGCATGCACCCCTGTGATGCGATGGAGCAGCTAACCAAACAGTTGGGGCGGTTCGAGAATAATGGGGAATTCATCAAGTTGATCAGCGGTGCGAAAACTGCTTTTGACTGATAACGTAGAATTGTCCGCAGTGAAAATATTTGAGCAGCGGTTTGGGAAACTCTCTCGCAAGTGACATTGCAGAGAACTGGATCGCGCGCAAGAATAGTCGGACACTTTTCCGGATGATAAGCGAATTGGTGAGCAGTCTCACTGGAACTGAGATACCGAGCAATCGGCTGCGGGTTCGAGTCCCGTGTCATCCGCCTAGGCAGGTTGTATTCAATGCGACCTGCCTTTTTTCGTTTTGCCAGATTCTGGCGGCAATGTTCCACAGATCCTAACGCATCTTCTTTGATTGCCAGAGTCGTCCACAGGGGCAGCGTAGGTGAATTTCTTGCCGCGAACGTCTCAGTGATGGTGCGGCGATTGAGGGCCACAATGTTGCAAATCGTGACGTCAAATACCATGCGTGTTTGATTTTGATACTGAGTTGATGTGTGCACGTTTTTCGGAATGCCAGGCTTTAGGTACGAGGTCCGATGTTTGTTCGTGAATGGATGATGCATCGGCTGCTGGACTCTGCTGTGATTTGTTTTGAGCCGTTGTTTTGGAAGCGTTCAACGGTCGCAGTTCGGCACGTGTATGACTTTCGTCATGCGGGTTTTCGAAGTGAGTTCTGGGCGTGCTTTGGCAATCGGGAATCAAGTGTTTCTTGCCCATTTACTGGGGCGAAAATTCGCAGTCTTTGCAGGTAGGTGCAGAATTCACAGCGGTGGCATGGTAGTTTGGGGTGCAGTTCGTGTTTCCATTTCCCTAGCTAGTTCAGGTACAGGCAAATGAATCGATCCCGAATTCATTGCGCAAGCATCCTCGCGCCGATGGTTTTCTTGGTTTTCTGCTCTTCGCAGGTGAACTTTGCATGCACGACAGCGGTGATCAGTGGCAAGGTCACCCATGATGGACGTCCGATTCTCTGGAAGAATCGCGATACATCTTTTCGGCACAACGAACTGGTTTTGTTGAAAGATGGTCAATATCGAGCTCTGGCTGTGGTGAACGCTGGTAGCCGAAAGTCAGTGTGGATGGGCACGAATGATGTGGGATTTTGTATTGAGAACTCGCTCAGTAAAGACCTGGATGAGGAAAGTGTGGCAGAGGGTGATTCGCCAACGTCGGGGCTTGGGAATGGTGGGCTGATGAGGCTTGCCCTGCAGACATGCGCAACGGTCGAGGATTTCCGTCAACTGCTCGAGAAGACAGATGCAGAGGGTCGGCGGACCAATGCTAATTTTGGAGTGATCGACGCTCATGGTGGTGCGGCAATGTTTGAGGCTTCGCCGTCGTCTCATTCGATGTTTGATGCAAATGATTCGGAAACTGCCCCCAACGGATACTTGGTCCGAGCAAACTTCGCTACGACAGCAAGGGGGTTACCGCCAGCTCCAGATCCCGATGAGTTGGGTGACGTCTATTCATCACAGCGATTTGCTCAAGCCTGTTCGCTTCTGGAGCCATTACGAGAGCATGGAATCAATGTTTCCTATGTTTTGCGAAACATGACGCGGGATCTATCTGGACCAGATGGAAAAGCGTATGCCGGTACGGTGAACGGCTCGGAAGGTAAGATCCCTGAGGTCATTCCGACCGACAGCACGATCAGTCGTACTACGACGGTGTCTGCGGCTGTTTTCCATGGGGTGCGTGACGGTGAGGACCCCGTCAACACAACGATGTGGACTCTTCTAGGAGATCCAAAGTTCTCAATTGCGGTGCCATGCTGGGTCAACGTGAATGAGGTGGATGATGCAATGATGGATCCACGTGGTGCAGAGTTGGGTGAAATTGCAATCACTCTGCGAGAGTGGTGTCTGGATCAGGATCGTAAAAGCGTTCGTACTTCTTACCTGCCCGGTATTTGGAACGATTTATGGCCGGTGGAAGATCAGATTTTTTCAGCAGTTTCGAAGCAGGTCGACGCATGGCGGGCTGCTCCAGCATCTCGGGATGATATGACTGCTTTGCATCTTCGGCTCACGAAGCTGGCGATGGATGCGATGAAAAAAGAATTGCTCGATATGAAGGATAACGCGTTAGCCTTAGAGAGTCCGCGTCCACCTGCATTTAAGATGACACGGATCGCGATCTATGATCATTCGGATGGCTCCGCCAACGGTCCCAAGAATCTGATGCGATTTCTTACTCCGGAAAATGGCTTCGACTGCCAGCGAATTTCGCCAGCTGAGATTCGTGATGGGCAGCTGCGTGCCTTTGATGCGTTGGTGATGCCCGGCGGTTCTGGAAGTCTTCAAGCCAAGAAGCTTGAGGACAAAGGCCGAAACGTGGTTCAGGAATTCGTTCGGAATGGTGGTGGCTATATCGGAATTTGTGCAGGTTCGTACCTCGCGTCGTCACATTACGATTGGTCCCTTGATTTAATCAATGCACGGGTTTGGGATCGCGCACATTGGGCTCGAGGGCAGGGAACTGTTGCTCTGGGAATCACTTCGCCAGGCAGGCATGTGCTCAAAACCGACGCGACAGAGGTTGATGTTTATTACGGGCAGGGCCCGCTGCTTGTTCCAGATAATGATCCTGACTTACCAGGCTATGAAGTGCTGGCGCGATATGAATCAGAGGTTTCTGAGAAGGGCGCACAACCTGGGGCGATGTCAGGTACTCATGCCATTATCAGGTCACTTTTTGGAGAAGGGCGTGTGATCTGTTTCAGTCCGCATCCAGAAAAATCAAGCGGCCCAAATGGTTTGATGTTGAACGGGGTCCGTTGGGCAGCGGGGATCAAACAGCCAAACTCATCAGAGCGTGCTTCAGCCGAACCGCCAAGCAATGCAGGCGGCAACACGACTGATCCAGCATTGCCATCTCGTTGATTCATGCAATGGCTGTTTCCCTAATCGCCGCTGCCTTGCAATTACTCTTTGGCATCTACTTCAGGTTTGGCTTCGATCTGTTTGATTGCCCGCGTGTACGCTTCTTTGCCACGCGCACTGTCTGAATCTTCTTGGAGTTGTCTTAGAACTGGCAGTGCTGCCGATGCTTTGGGGCCAACCTTGCCAAGCAGGAATATTGCATAGAATTGTCGGCGGCGGTCTGTTGATTTCAGGCCTTCAATCAAGACTGGCACTGCGTCAGGCCCCGCGTCATCGATTGCGCGCAAAGCGCCTCTAGCAGCATCACTGTCCTCTTCGCTAGCCAGCATTTGGAAAAGTGTTGGAACCGCACGCTTGGCTTCAGAACCGATCTCTCCGAGTTCAGTCGCCGCATCGCCACGCACTGTCCAATCAGAGTCGTTCAGGGCACTGATCAGAATCGGAATGCTCTTCTCTCTGTCTGGCTCAACTTTGGCAATGCATTTGATTGCGGCGGAACGCACACTACTGCGTTCATCACGTAATGGTTTGCTAAGTTGATTCGTCGTTAGCTGTGATTGAGTGCCGATCGTTGCCAGCGATGATAATGCAGCGAGTAAGACGTTTTCATCACTGCTGTCCAGAGATTTTTTGAGGGCATTAACAATCGGAGCTGAATTGATCTCCATCACGCCAACTGAACTGATCGCTGAAATGCGAACCGCAGGACTGGGGTCATTCAAAAGCTCGGTGATGGTTTTAATGGTCGCTTCGCTGCGATCGTTGGTTTGTGCAATCGCGTCGAGGATTGCTTTTCGAATGTCTGTATTTGCGTCGTTACGTAACTTGATTAATGATTCGAGTGCAGAAGTTGCGCGTGGCTTTGAACGACCAAGTGCAAGTGCAGCTGCCAACCGAACGCTTTCGTCGTCATCTTGTAGCCGCGTAGCCAGTTGTTGGAGGCTTTTGTCGGAGTCCTCCGTTTTGTCCAGTGCGATTACCACCGCTCGCCGGATAACGGGCTCGGGGTCAAGCCCGAGAGCATCAAGCTGGGCGTTCCAGTCCTTTGAAAACTCGCGCTGACGCGATAATGCATTGATTGCTGCAGCTCTGACAAGCGTTGAGGGATCCCTGAGGCATTGATTCAATGGGTCGATCGCTGCGTCGGGGATGGGATTCATCGCTGCGATTGCATTTGCTGCACCGGCACGGGTTTGCTCTGACTTAGCTTGCAATGCATTGATAAGTGGCGCGCTCGCTTTGGATGCGATGCCGGCTAGCGCAACTGCAATTCGGTCACTTGCTGTGTCGGGAACACTCGATGCACGTAGCAACGCGGGTACGGCGGGAGCACCGATGCGGATTAATGCCGTTGTGATCGCGTCACGTTCAGCGGCTTGGCTCTCATTGTCAGGGTTAGGCTCGTTGCTGGATGCTCTCAGTGCACTGATCAGTTGCTCGGTAGAACTAGCGGCTCGTTCCCCTAGTGCGCCGAGGGCGCGAGCTGCCGCAAGCCGAGTAGTTGATAGGTCACTTGTGAGCAGTCCATTGAGGGCCGGTAGCGCCCGTTCTGTCTGCCCATCGAGGCCTTGGAGGGTGTGGGCAGCTGCACCCTGGACGTTGGGGGACGGATCTTGAATCCCCCTCAGTAGCAATTCCAGTAACTTGTTCGGGTCAGCCAGGCCGCGTCCTAGGGTGATCAAGGCTGCGGCACGCACGGTTGGCTCGCTATCCTCTGTCAGGCTGGTGATTGACGTGAGCATTGGTAATGAAAGTGTTCCGGATTTGCTCAGTACCCGCAGCGCACTGGATCTGACAAGAGCATCATTATCTGAAAGTGCTTTCTCCAGCGCGGTGTGTCCCGGTGTGCCCAGTCTTCCCAGTGAGTTGACCGCCTTGCGTCGGAGTTCGACACGATCATCATCAAGTGCCAGTGCGAGAAGTTTGGTGGCTTGTTCTGGACTGTCGCTCATCCAACCAAGTGCATCGATCGTTCCTCCGCGTTTTGAGGTTGAGGGATCGGAAAGTTGTTCGCGGAGAAAAGGTATGGCGCCCGAACCGATCCGCCCAACAGCCCAGGCTGCTCTATATCTCTTCTGAACGCTTCGGTCAGCGAAAGTTTTACATAATGGTTCGATCGCCAGTTCTGCTGCCGGACCGATTTTCGCAATTGCAGTTACTGACTGGATCCAGACCTGCTCATCGCGATCATCGAGTTTTTCAATCAGAGCATCGAGGGCCGGAAGGGCAGATTTTCCCATGGTGGCAAGTTGATAGGCAGCGTCACGACGCTTGTTCAAGTCAACGTCACTCAAGGCGACAGCTAAATTGTCAGCTTGGGCCGTTGGTTCAGAGCCTTCTTGTTCGCTGATTGCAGCATTTTTCTCAGGCGTCTGCTGGGATTGAACACTGGTTGCCAATAGACAACTGAAGATCAGTAATGGCACTGTCGTTCTGCTTGTCGGTATGAGAACACGCTGCATGAAGCGTAATCTCTGTCTCAGAACGCTTCGCGTTCTTGCAAGCAGCCTGCTGTTTTCTGCTGCAAGGCTCTGTCGAGTTTGTTCAGCGCTGCTGCGGCTCAAAGCTGCAGCTCCGACAAGCTGCCAGTGCTATCACCCACGAAATCTACAGGAGTGCCAAAACGCTCTAGCATCGACATGAACAAGTTGCACATGGGGGTTTCGGGGGCCACCTGCACGTGACGGCCGGAATCAATCAACCCACCTGCCTTTCCGGCCAGCAGGATTGGCAAGTTCTCGTTGTTGTGTCGGTTGCCGTCGCTGATGGCACTACCGTAACAGATCATTGAATTGTCCAGCAGGTTCGACGTCCCGTCCGGAGTTTCCTTGAGTTTCTTCAGGAGGTACCCCAGTTGGGCAACGTGAAATTGATTGATCTTACTGATTTTCTCAAGCTTGGCAGGGTCATCGCGATGGTGTGAAAGACCGTGGTGTCCATCCGCGACGTTAATGTTGCGGTAGCTGCGATTGCTGCCTGCATCGGCGAACATACATGTGGCAATGCGGGTGCGGTCAGTCTGGAACGCCAAAACCATCATGTCGCACATCAATCGCAAGTGCTCGCCATAGTCACGAGGTGTGTTGGGTGGGGGTGGATAGTCGAATTCGACATCGGCATGATTGTCGTCGGTGGAACGTTCGATTCGTTGTTCTACCTCACGAACGCCATTCAAGAATTCATCCAGTTTCCTTTTGTCTTGAACGGCCATCGACTTTTGTAAGCTTCGAGCATCGTCAGAAATGAAGTCCAGCACACTCATCTTCAAGCGTTCGCGCTGTTCCGCTTTCTTGTCACGCGCTGTTCCGGGTGAGTCGCTGAATAGTCTTTCAAAAACAGATCGAGGGTTTGTTTCCTTACCAACTGGTGTTGATGCCGAGGACCATGCAATGTTTGATGAGTAGGCACAGCTGTAGCCGCTGTCGCAGTTCCCGGCGCTACGCCCTGCTTCGCATCCAAGCTCAAGTGAGGCGAAGCGTGTCGCATGTCCTGCTGCCTGCGCAGCGATCTGATCCACCGAGACGCCTGAGCGAATATTTTGACCGGCTGTTTTGCGAGGCTGCGCACCCGTCAAGAATACAGACGCGCTCCGCGCGTGATCACCAGCACCGTCGCCGTTCGCTCGCCCTTTGTCGTGAGTGAGCCCACTCAGGACCATCAATTCGTCTTGAACGGGAGCAAGGGGCTGCAAAGTCTTTGGTAAATCGTATCCGTAACCGACGCTTTTGGGAGTCCAATTGGGAAGGTGAACACCGTTGGGGACAAAAATGAACGCCATGCGTTGTGGAGTCGATTCTGAGCGGTTCGAAGCGTGGGCGGTGCCGCTGCCGTGTGAACCACCTGTTGCAAGTGATTCAAACCAAGGCAAAGCCATTGAGACTCCAAGTCCACGCAGTACCGAACGTCGGGTGTGATTACTCATATTCATGCTCATGCTTCCGTGTCAGTCACAATTGCCAGTTGAGTGAAATATTACCAAAATTGTCGGGCATTACTCATTTTCGTCCATGCCCGGACCTTGACGCAATAAAAATATCGGGAGGACTGCAAAACGTTGAATGCAGGGACGTGGGGGTGTTGCGATTAGCAGGGGTCTAGCAGCGAACGCATGGTGAACAAAATCTCAGCCGAGGGCTCGTTTCGCTATTCGCGGGGGCTGTTGTGGGGTTTAGGCCATGTTTTCGCTGTGATGTCTCTTCAGTTTAGACCGAAGGCCATCGCTTTGCATCCTTAGTTTGCAGTTCATGGGCTATGCCTTTCACGCGGTAATCGGGCGGAACGGTGCGAAACAGTTGCGTGTAGCTCGGGGAGCCTCGTTCAGGCGATGGGCTGTGTGGATTCAGCTGCCAGCTTTCCTGAGAGTCAAGGTGTACTCTACGAGGTTGACCAACTGTTCCACAGTCAGCAGCTTTTGTAGATCCTCGGGCATCAGCGAAGTCTTCTGTTTCTTGAAAATTTCAATATCGTCTTGGTCGATCGTCTTGTCGATCCCTTCGCTGTTACGGAGCGTTACAGCATCGTCGGTTTCACTGATCAGTAGCCCGGTGATAGCCAAGCCATCGAGAGTCAGGATTGAAAATGTTTCGAAGTTGTGGCTGACAGCAGCACTGGGGTTGAGGATCGAAACATACATTGCTTCACGGGAGAGTTTACTGCCGATCTCGCTGAGGTCGGGGCCAACCTCCTTTCCCTTTCCCAGAACCTTATGGCATTTGTTACAAGTGCCGACGGTTTGGAATATTTTCAAACCAGCTTGTGCATCGCCTTTGCGTTTGACAAGTTCAGAGAGAGCTGGCAGTGGTTGGCTGTCTGCTGTCGCAGGAAGTTCTAAATACTTAGCAGCATTCTTAGCGATTTCAGTGTTGGATGATCCGAGTAAGGCGTTGGCCGCAGCGAATTTCAAATCGTCGGACAACTGGCCGGAGGCAACCAGTTGCATGATCTGCCGTTGTCCGTCGAGTCTTGTGCCTAACGCTTTGACGGCAGCGGATCGCACCGCCACAGCCACAGTTCGATCATTTAATAGCGGCAACAACATTGCAACCGTGTTCTTGCCCGCTGCGTGCCCGATCAGTTGAACTGCCGCCTCTGCTTTGCTCTCGTCGTCAGACTTCGTGATCACGGCGAGTGAGTCACCCTTCTTCATTGAAAAAATCAATTCAGCTCCGCGAACGCCACCGGTCTCTGATGCGTTCGCAAGACTGTATTCAACCAGTGAGTCAGTAATCTCAACTGGCTGGAACCGTTTTATCAATTCGAAATAACGATCGCTTCCTGGCTCTGCGCGAAGGTATCGTAAGACGGCACCTTTGGCGGGAGCGGAACTCTCGAGATCAAAATTCTGCAGACGCAGGACTGTCTCAATTATCAGTTTGTCCTTGGCTGTGACTCCGGCGGGCTCTTCACCCTGCACCATGGCGGGACGAACCGTCATCGCCAACACGCAGGTAAAATAAACGATCTTCGAAACCAGTCTCATGTGAGCAGCCAAGTGCAGATTCAATTACAAGGAAAGGGGTGGCTTGCAGAGGCACCAGTCAAAACTGGTGCTTTGCGAACTCGGGAAAATCCATTTGAGGATATGCCTTGGGATCAAAGACCCAGCAGGCTTTTTAAGGCCGCGTCTTTACGTTCACCGTTGTGGAAATCAAAGGCACGCATCAAGCGATTTTGTTGGGCTTCGGTTACCTTGGGTTGTTGCAATGCTTTGACAAGATAGTCAGCGGCAGCATCTGCCCTGCTACGCCAGACGATGTCTTGCCCGGCTGGTGTGTTCCAGTCGTCTCCAACCTGTTCAAGCCATGCTGCAAAGCAGGCTTCGGCTTTGTTGTCCGATCCGATGCCCAGTGCCTCTAGGTACCAGCGATCTTTTCCGTTGTGTTGAAGGGCTAGTTGAGCCCATACTTGGGCGGCTTGCGGTGACTTGCTGTGTCGTAAGGCAACCGCAAGCTCTCGTCGCACCTGCGGTGATGGATCATCAGCAAGCGACGAGATGTAATCAAGGATATCAAGTTTCAGGGCCGGATCGCCTGCGAGTTTAAGCTGGCGGGCAAGACGAATCCCAACGATTCGCAGGTTGGGGTCTTTGCTCACAAGTGCCTGCTTGATCGTTGTTAGGCCTCTGCCCTCGATCCTTCCAAGTAGCCATAGGGCTCTCGCCTGATAAATGGGGTTTTTTGATGCGGCCAGTTTTTGCAGTGCTGCTTCGGCTTCTGCACCCTTTTGGTGAAGAGATTGCCATGCCATGTAACGCGCTGCGTAGTTCGGATTCTTGAGTGCCTCAATCGAGCCCTCGATGGAATCGAAATCAAATTTTGGAACTTTGTAATTGCCGGCGTGATTGCCTGGCAGGATTCGAAATAAGCGTCCCCGGTCGAGGTCGCCCATGCCATGTCCGCCCACGCCCGGGTCGTACCAGTCTGCGACAATGAGTGACCCATCGGGTGCGACTTTGACGTCCGAGGGGCGGAACCACTTGTCTTGTGTACCGGTCAGTATATTGCGGATTTTCGCCTTGTAACCGGCTTGGTCATTGGAAATCATGTACGCCCTGCAGACGTTTGGCCCCGCGTCACAGTGCACGACGTGCCCGCGAAACATTGGTAGCAGGTCACCTTCATAAACAGTGATTCCTGTCGGAGAGCCTGCACCAGTCTGCAGCAGGTTGGGCACGACGCCAGGGTCGCTCAAATGCCAGTGGCGTTCAGGGATGCTGTCCCGCATACCTGTGCGCTCGGCTTTCCAGCCTGCCCCAGTCTTTTCATCCTTGTATCCGTAGTTCCCAAACTCCATGACATAGTTGATTCGGACACCTCGATTGCCATCGTCATCATTGTCTGACTGCCAGATGCTTCCGTAGGAGTCCACGGTCACCATCCAGTTGTTTCGGAAGTTCCACCCGAGTGTTTCAAACTCGCTGCCATCCAGATTGCAGCGGAAGACCATGCCTTCCTGGTAGGGTTGGCGATTGGCTGACACAACAATGCCTGCTGCATCGACAATGGGTTTGCCATCCTTGTCCTTGATTTGCCGCCCCGCATTTCCGAAATTGAAATACAGCTTTCCATCGGGGCCGAACGTAAAGGCGTGGATTCCGTGGTCGTGCTGTGAACCACTGATGCCACTGAACAGAACTTCCTGCGTGTCAGGTTTGTCATCACCGTCGTTGTCGGTGAAGACTTGTACTTTGTCGCCTGCCGACACGATGACCTTGTTGCCAAGAACACATACTCCGTGAGGTGAATCGATGTCGCGTCCTTGGTAGTAAACTTTTTCGTTGTCGACCATTCCATCTGCATTGGTGTCTTCCAGAATCAGGATGCGGTCGCCCTCGGGGCGTTTTCCATTGTGTTTGCGGTAGTTGACGACTTCGCAAACCCACACACGCCCGCGATGGTCAATGTCGATGTTTGCTGGACTCAGTAACTGTGGTTCAGCGGCAAAGAGACTTGCTGCGAGCTCGGTTCCCACTTCGAGTCCATCGAGAGCGTCGGCCGCTTCACGGGATCCTCCGCCGCTACTTGATCCGCTCTGCGTTGGGGGTTGCTGTGTGTAGACAGCGAATTGCACACTGCTGGAATCGCCACATGCCCCTTGGTCGGTTCCGCCATTATCAAGTCCGCCTACAGCCTTGAAATGTGTATAGCCTGCAGGGATGTCAAAAGCGATCACCGAATTCGCATGTGTGCCGATACCGTACGCGACTTCGTTCCCGTTGATCCGCATTGGGTTGCCCCCGCAGTTTGCGTTGAGGCGAGGTTGACCGAATCCGCTGCTGGCAGATTTCCATTTCAGCTCGGTCAGCTTCTTTTCTCCTTTTGGACCGGTGAGTCGGGGTTCAGCCCAGTCAGCCCAGTCACATGCGTATCCGTTGCCGGCATCGTTAGCGACCAAAAAAATCTGTTTTGCATCGCCGATTTCTACGTCAATTGCGACGCTTTTCCCTTTTGTCTTGGATGTAATTACCTTGCTCTTGAAAATCGGCTTGGCAGAATCGTTGTTGCTCGATTTTGTTGTCGTGGGAACGGCGCGTTTGATCTTGCGTCCAGGTTTCTTCTTTTTGGCACCTGACTTCGGCTCATCCTGATTGGCTTCCAGATCTTCGTCGGTTGGATCAGGTGTTGCGACTCCTGCTTTGGGAACAGAGCCGTGAGCGGTCCAGACGATGGCATTCAACACAACTTTTCGAAAGTTCTCATCCGCCCAGTTGTGGTGGAAATGTCCACCGGTGAAACCAAACCCACGTCCGCCGCCATCGCGTTCCGATGCCCATCCGACGTGTTGGATTTCTCCATTGGCAACTGCTTTGCGAACAGCAGGGTTCCCACTGTGTGCCCCATCTGGACGTCGCATCGTTTCTTCGGGGGGATGAGCGGAAAGGATTGGGGTGACGCCCTTCATCTCGTCCCGGAAACGCATGTGAAAGTACCACTCGTCATTGATGGTGAATGGTTTTACACCACTTGAAATTGGGTGATCCGGGAACGATTCGAATTTCGCATCCCAGTGCGGATTGACAGACCAGTTCGTTTCAAAGTAGCCACCCATCCAATCAAGGAATGCGTTGCCCGTTTCGCCTTTCGTTGTTTCAACGCCGTAGTGTATGCAGACAAGTCCCGCACCTTTTTTCATCAACGGATCGAATTCCTTGATGTGCGGATTCAAAAGGTGCCTTCCGCCTCCATCGCAATAGACGATGACAGTGTCGGCTCCTTCCAACGCCTTCATTCCTTCTTGCGGCCAGCCGTGTTTGATAACCTCAACCTCATAGTTTGGCATTGCTTCTGATAACGCGCTCGCAAGCAATCTGCAGCCGGCGTAGTGCTCATGGGAACCGTAGCCGTGGCTCGGTTTGCCAGAGATAAATACAATCTTCTTTTTTTCGCCACTGGCGGCAGAGGTCTTCTTGGTTGTGTCTTGTGTTGCAGTACCTGCTGTTTGATCCAGGTTCTTGATGCGGATGTTTCGAAACTGAACCAGCATTGGTGGGCCGGCATGCAGTTGCAGTGCGATGATTCCAGAATCGCGGCGTTGCTGCTCATCTAGATCGGTGCATTCAGCGGTGGTTACACCATTGATCTTATGTACAAAGTGAAATCCATCTGCCAGCACAGAGTACACATTCCAGTCTTCTTTTTTGATCTTTGACTGGATCTCTGCAGAGTCTCCCACCGAGCCGACTACGTTGGATTTGAATTTACCATTCTCACGGACCAGTTCTGTTTTTTGTCCGCGATTGGCAAGCATGCCACGGAATCGCTCGCCGTACAGAATTCCCGAATATGTGTTTCCTGCTTCCAAGTCTGCTTGGTATCCCCCTACCACCCATTTCTGCTTCTCTGGGTCGGGTTCAAAGCTACGGTACTGAATGCCTGAGTTCCCATTCACAATTCTGTACTCAAACTTCAGTTCGAAGTTCTTGAATTCTCCGCCACGATAGACGAGGAACGTGTTGCCTTTGGTGGGGTTATCTTTCGTGGTCTGTCCAGTGATTGCTCCGTCCCGAACACTCCAGAAGTCAGGATTTCCATCCCAGCCCTTAAGCGTTTTGCCATCGAACAGGGATACGTAGCCATCGTCGTCAGCGGTGACCACAGATACTGGTAGGACAAAGCCCACCGCGAACAAACACAACGCGAGTAATCGCATATTTACAGCCTTCTTCTTTTTTGTTAGTTGGAAAATAGGAGTGAGTTTTGCCTGAGGCAAATGTCTCCGCTGGGGGCGGGGGGATCCTGATGTATTTATCCAGCGGGAACCGGTAC
>Ga0315322_10000497_pt1 | contig 29408 bp, 28 predicted proteins | sample M110021515metaG_FD_203461 | JGI IMG/M metagenome (GOLD analysis project Ga0315322, IMG submission 203461) | Ammonia-oxidizing marine archaeal communities from Monterey Bay, California, United States - M1 100m 21515 | ecosystem: Environmental > Aquatic > Marine > Intertidal zone | place: USA...
CTCGTGCCCAACATCGGCGTGGGCACGCGAGTGCTCATCCAGCGCGGCCCGCTCGCGGGGCTTGAGGCGTGGGTGGAAGACCGCCACGGCCCGTCTACGGCATTGCTGCGGCTGGATTTCATCGGGCAAGCCGCAGCGGTAAAAGTGTCGGTGGAGGATTTAGAACTGGTATAAAAAGAGGGGAATAGGGGTAAAAAGCCCTTGCCAAAGGGGATTGGTTTTACTACTTTTCATTAGTTCGGACTGTTTAATTTAAATTGAACAGTCCGAACATAGATTGTTTTTGGCTAGGTTGAGCCGCGACAGGTCGCTTTTTCAGCGATTTTTGCGAATTAACCGGCGCGAAGCGTAACTGAGCTGCAGGCCCATTTCAGCTCCAATTAACCGCAAGCCAGTTCTTTTTTCTTCAATATGGCGATTGAGGCACAGGGCATTCCCGAAAAAACAAAATCCAAATCACTTCCCCGCGTGCGGTTGGAGTTGGTGGATATTTTTGGCCGAATGGCGCAGTCGCTGAGTTTCCCGCGTTCGGTTGGAGAAATCTACGGCCTGCTTTACCTGGCTCCCGCACCGATGTCGGCGCCGGAAATTTGCGAGGCACTTTCCATCAGCAAAGGCAGCGTGAGTACCGGCACTCGGCAGCTGCTCACGCTTGGGTTCATCCGCAAAGTGTGGCTGCAGGAAGAGCGGAAGGATTATTTCGAGGCGGTGCTGGAATTGGGCGAAATGGTGCGCACGGCGTACGATCAGATTTTTAAGATGCGCGCTCAAAATGCAGATCGACGACTCACGGACGTATCGGAAACGTTGGTTGACGAAAAAAACGATCTCAGTTCCGAGGAATATGCGCTCATCAAAGAGCGCCTTGCGCGCCTCACCAAATTGCAAAAACGCGCCAAGCAATTTATGCCATTGCTCGAACGACTCATCAAATGACTGCTTACGAAAAACTCCTGCGCGCCCTCAAGCGTCGCCCGCGCAAATGGCTCGTCACCGGCGCGGCGGGTTTCATTGGCTCGCACTTGGTGGAAACCCTCCTGCGCTTCAACCAACGCGTCGCCGGCATGGACAATTTTGCCACCGGCCACGCCGCCAACCTCGACGACGTGCGAGCCAACGTCACCACTGCCCAGCGTCGCGCGTTTCGCTTTATCGAAGGCGACATCACCAATACAAAAGATTGCCAACGTGCTTGTCGTGGTGTGGAATTGGTTCTGCACCAAGCTGCACTCGGTTCCGTGCCGCGTTCTTTTGCGGATCCATTGGGAACGCATGCGCCAAACACCACGGGGTTTCTCAACATCCTCCAAGCCGCCCGCAAAGCAAAAGCGCAACGGGTGGTGTATGCTTCGAGTAGTTCGGTTTATGGCGACATAAAATCTTCACCAAAAGTGGAATCAATAACCGGCACGCTGCTTTCGCCCTATGCCGTTAGCAAAATGGTGAATGAATTATACGCCCAAGTTTTTAGCAGTGGCTACGGGTCGGAATTGGTGGGGTTACGATATTTTAATGTGTTCGGACCGCGCCAGGATCCCGCCGGCGCGTATGCCGCCGTCATCCCGCGCTGGACGCAGAAGTTGCTATGTAACCGGCCGACGGAAATTTATGGTGACGGCAAAACCAGTCGCGACTTTTGTTACGTGGCAAACGTCGTGCAGGCCAATCTCCTCGCCGCCACTGCCAAAGCCGCGCCAGGGAGGGTTTATAATGTGGCGGTGGGCACTCGAACCACGTTGAATCAATTGCATCATCAGTTGCGTCAGCTCACCGGCAGCAAAGCGAAGCCTGTGCATCATAGTTTTCGCGCAGGGGATGTGCGGCATTCGCTGGCGAGCATTCGCGCCGCGACGCGTGACTTGGGCTACGTGCCAACGCATACGCTGGAGCAGGGCTTGACGCTTACGGTTCCGTGGTTTACTCAATAATTTTTGGCCAATGAAAATTACTATATATGGTGCTGGTTACGTGGGCTTGGTTAGTGGTTCCTGCCTTGCGGATGTGGGCAATGATGTGCTGTGCGTGGACGTAAATGCCGAGCGCGTGGCGGCGTTGAACGACGGCGAGATCCCAATTTTTGAGCCGGGGCTTTCCGGAGTCATCAAGCGCAATCGCGAGAGTGGGCGCTTGCGTTTTACGACCGATGCGGCGGAAGCGGTGGCGCACGGGGAGTTGCAATTCGTGGCAGTGGGCACGCCGCCAGCGGCGGATGGCTCGGCGGATTTGAAGTATGTACTGGAAGTCGCCCGCACTATTGGGCGGCACATGATGGACTTTCGTGTGGTGGTCAACAAATCCACCGTGCCCGTGGGTACCGCTGATCAAGTGAGCGCAGTGATTGCTGATGAACTCAAACAGCGCGGCGAAGAGATTCCATTTAGCGTGGCGTCCAACCCGGAATTTCTCAAGGAAGGCGATGCAGTCAGCGATTTCATGAAGCCCGACCGCATCGTGATTGGCACTGCCGACCCGCGCGCAGAAAATTTGTTGCGCGAATTGTACGCGCCCTTCAATCGCAATCACGACCGCGTGTTCGCCATGGACGTGCGCTCCGCCGAGCTCACCAAGTACGCCGCCAACGCGATGCTCGCCACCAAGATTAGTTTCATGAACGAGATGGCCAACATCGCCGAATGCGTAGGCGCGGACATTGAGCACGTGCGTCTCGGTATTGGCTCCGATTCGCGTATTGGTTATTCGTTCATCTATCCCGGCTGCGGTTACGGCGGCTCGTGTTTCCCGAAAGACGTGCGCGCCGTGGAGCAAACCGCCCGCGCCCATGGCTACACCCCGCGAATCTTGCCCGCCGTGGATGCCGCCAATGAAGCGCAAAAAGAAGTGCTAGTTTCAAAAATCAAAAATTTCTTGGGAGAGTTGCGCGGCAAAACCATCGCCGTGTGGGGCCTCGCCTTCAAGCCTAACTCCGACGACATGCGCGAAGCCTCCAGCCTCGTGCTCATCCGAGCGTTATTGGAAGCGGGCGCCACCGTGCGTGCGCACGATCCTGAATCCATGCCCGTGGCCCGCGCGATGGTTGGCGAAGGCGTGGAGTTTTGCGATGACCCGTACACTGCGTTGGAGGGCGCGGACGCGCTCGCAATCGTGACTGAATGGAAAGCTTTCCGAAGTCCCGACTTTGCGCGCATTAAAACCGCGCTCGCCAAACCGGTCATTTTCGATGGCCGCAATCTTTATGACCCCGCCGTTGTGTCGGCCGCGGGCCTTGAATATCACGCCATCGGCCGCCCCGTGGCGAAAGTTTCCGAATGAAAATTGGAATCATTGGTTTAGGCTATGTCGGATTGCCGTTAGTGATTCAGTTCGCAAAATCCGGTGCGCAGGTGCTGGGCATTGACGTCGATGAAGCCAAAGTCAACGCGCTCAACGCCGGCGAAAGCTATATCAAGCACATCCCCGCCGCCGAGGTGCAGGCGCAACGCGACGCTGGCCAAATTGAGGCCACCACCGATTGCGCGCGCGTCAGCGAACTCGACGCCGTTCTCATTTGCGTGCCCACGCCGCTGGATAAAAACCGTGAGCCCGACCTCACATACATTCTCAGCACCGCCCACGCCATCGCGCCGCATTTGCCGAAAGGCATCGTCGTCGTTCTGGAATCAACAACCTATCCCGGCACCACCGAAGACGAACTGCGGCCCATCCTCGAAACCGGCAGCGGCCTCACAGCCGGCACCGATTTTCACCTCGCCTATTCCCCCGAACGCGAAGACCCCGGCAACCCCGACAGCCAAGTCGCCAAAATCCCTAAAGTCATTGGCGGCTACACAACTGCGTGCCTCGAAAAAGCTAAATCCATTTACAGCATCGCCATCGAAACCCTCGTGCCCGTTTCCAGCTGCCGCGCCGCCGAAGCCACCAAGCTTTTGGAAAACATTTTCCGTTGCGTAAACATCGCCCTCGTGAACGAAATGAAAATCATTTATCACGAACTGGGTATCGACATTTGGGAAGTCATAGAAGCCGCTAAAACCAAGCCCTTCGGCTACATGCCCTTCTACCCCGGCCCCGGCCTCGGCGGTCACTGCATCCCCATTGACCCCTTCTACCTCAGCTGGAAAGCCCGCCAGCATGGGATGGAGGCCCGCTTCATCGAACTCGCCGGCGAAGTAAACGCCGCTATGCCTGATTATATAATCGAGCGATTAACGGCGGCATTGGACGAACAGAAAAAACAAATTAAAGGCAGCCGAGTGTTGATTGTCGGCCTTGCCTACAAACCCAACGTGGAAGACGATCGCGAATCCCCCAGCTATGTGTTAATGGAAAAACTTGAGGCGTTGGGCACTGCCGTTGATTACCATGACCCCCACGTCCCGGTCATCCGGCCCAGCCGTGAGTACAGTCATTTTGTCGGCCGCAAGTCTATCCCGTGGACAGCCGAAGCGATGACTCAATATGATGCCGCACTCATTGCCACCGCCCATGATTCCTTGGATCACGCTCAACTTGCTGGGTGGATTCCGTGTTTGGTGGATACCCGTAACGCATTACCGATCGAAATTAATTCCATTCGCGCCTGATGATTTCCAATTTAATCAACGACAAAAGCATCCTCATCACCGGCGGCACCGGCTCCTTCGGCCACGCGTTTGTTCGAACCTGTCTGGAGCGCTTCCACCCTCGCAAACTTATCGTCTTCTCCCGCGACGAACTCAAACAACACGAAATGGCTCAGGAATTTCCTGTTTCGGAACATCCTTGCATGCGCTACTTTATCGGTGATGTTCGAGATGTTGATCGTTTGGAAATGGCCTTACGCGGGGTGGATATTGTTGTGCATGCTGCAGCGATGAAGCATGTGCCGGCTGCGGAATATAACCCCTTCGAGTGTATCCGCACCAACGTGCACGGCGCGGAAAACATCGTGCAGGCCGCCACGCGCGTGGGCGTGCCCAAGGTCATCGCCCTCTCCACCGATAAGGCAGCCAACCCCATTAACCTCTACGGTGCCAGTAAGCTTGCTTCCGATAAGATTTTTGTTGCGGCGAACAACATGAGCGCCGGGCAGGCCAGTTTTTCCGTGGTGCGCTACGGCAACGTCATCGGCTCTCGCGGCAGCGTGGTTCCGTTTTTTAAAAAACTCATCGCAAATGGTGCTACCCACCTTCCCGTCACCGACTCGCGCATGACGCGCTTTTGGATCACCATCGAGCAAGGAGTAGAATTTGTATTGTCCTCATTGGAAATGATGCAAGGGGGCGAGGTTTTTGTGCCTAAGATTCCCAGCATGAAAGTTTCCGATTTGGCGCTTGTGATGGCGCCAAAGTTGGCACAGGAAACTGTGGGGATTCGTCCGGGAGAAAAACTGCATGAAATTATGATCACCACCGACGACGCCCGGTTAACGCTGGAACTGGCCGACCGATTTGTGATCCAACCTGCATTCAACATTTGGAATCCGGATTTTTATCTTAGCGCAGGAGCGAAGCCTGTGCCCGATGGCTTCCATTATTCAAGTGACACCAACTCGGAATGGTTGAGCATCGACGAAATGTCTGCATTATTGAATTAGGACAGAATAGCTCGTAATCACTAACGCATGAATAGCGAGTTCAAGGTGGGTGATCGGTGGGTCGGTAGTGAGCACCCGACTTATTTTATTGCCGACATCGCCGCCAATCATGATGGCGAAATTGAGCGTGCAAAAAAGCTCATTCACCTTGCTGCGGAAGCGGGTGTGGATGCGGTAAAGTTTCAGCATTTCGAGGCGGAAACTTTGGTTTCAGATTTCGGATTCAAGGCACTCGGGCAGCAGGACACGCATCAGGCACTGTGGGAAAAAAGTGTGTTCGATATGTACGAGGCCGCTTCGGTCCCACCGGATTGGGCTCATGCGTTGAAGCAGGTGAGCGATGGGGTTGGGGTGCATTTTTTCTCCACGCCTTACAGTTTGGCGGCGGTGGAGTTATTGGACTCGGTTGGGGTGTTGGCCCACAAAATTGGCTCGGGAGACATCACTTGGCCGGAGATCATTCGGCAAGTGGGCAAATCCGGAAAGCCCGTATTCATTGCCACTGGGGCGTCAGATTTGGAAGATGTGAAGCGGGCCATGGATGTGTTGATGGCCGATAATGCCAAAATCTGCTTGATGCAATGCAACACAAACTACACTGGATCTTCCGGGAATTTTGATCACATCCATTTAAAGGTGATCGAAACCTATGCCCAAACGTGGCCGAGTGTCGTGGCCGGGCTTTCGGATCATACTTTAGGCCACGCCACCGTATTGGGGGCAGTGGCCTTGGGTGCGCGTGCCATTGAGAAGCATTTCACCGATGACCGAAATCGAGCGGGTTCCGATCATCCATTCTCCATGGATCCTGCGGAATGGCGTGAAATGATCGATCGCACGCGCGAGTTGGAGGCCGCCTTGGGGCATGGTCGCAAAATGGTGGCGGAGAATGAATTGGAAACAATTGTGGTGCAACGCCGATGTCTACGGGCGAAGGCCGCCCTCCCCGTGGGGACAATATTAGAAGCAGAACAATTTGTGCCATTGCGACCCGCGCCAGTTGGCGCTGTGCTTCCCTTTGAATTAGAAAGTATTTCCGGTCGGATCTTGAATCGAGACTTGGAAGCCGGCCAGCATCTTACCTCGGATGATTTCTCCTGAACGAATGGTCGTTATCCCCGCGCGCGGGGGGAGTAAGCGGATTCCACAAAAGAATATTCGTCCCTTTTTTAGTCAACCCTTGATCGGGTGGTCGATTGCGGCAGCGCGAGAGAGCGGGTTGTTTGACGTTGTGCAAGTTAGCACGGATGACGAGACCGTAGCGAAAACGGCTCGGGACCTGGGTGCTGAGGTACCGTTTTTTCGCCCCAAGGAATTGGGTGGAGATTTTACCGGAACCGATGTAGTTCTGCTGCACTGGCTGCAGTGGCTGGAAGACCAAGGGCGCCTTCCGAAATATCTGTGTTGTGTGTACCCGACCGCGCCGTTTTTAACCGGAGCGGTGATTCAAGGGGCATATGAAGTGTTGTGTCGACACAAAGCGCATTCCGTTCTCATTGCAAGCACTCCTACTATGACGCCGTGGCGTGCCCTGAAGTGTGAAGCGGATGGACGGGTGGCTTACCAATGGCCGGAACATTATTCCACACGTTCGCAGGATTTCCCAGATACATGCCAGGATGCCAACCAGTGCTATTGGCTGAACGTAAAATCGTACCTGAAGGATCCTAGGCTAATAAACAAGAATACCTTTCCCTATTTTATCCCGTGCTGGGATGCGCAGGATATAAATACAATGGAAGATTGGGAAATGGCGGAGCGACTGTTTGAATTAAACCAGGAAAAGTTAAAAGCTCATGGACAATGAAAAACTAAAAAGAGACTTGGAGATCATCGATGAAATCGAGCAGGTTAGAACTCGGAATAATGTGAACTGGATGGATATTCTACGACTGGGCTTCACCCATGCGCCGGATGAAACACGTGCTCTGATTAGCAAAATCAACCAAGAGGACGGACAGATCTCTGACCTTTACCGAAAGTTGGCGGAATAATCAACATTGCCTGCGGGATGCCTGAATCGCCACGCCAGTTTGATCTTGAGTCAGCCTTGAACCACGAAATCAATGGGGCGTACCGCGCCAAAAAAAGCCGAGTGCGCCAATTGGCAGACGCTGGCAAGGCAGATCAGTGCCTGCAAGCCATTCACGAACTTTCTCGGTTCATGAACCGGTTTCGCAATTGTGATTTGCAGTTTTATTTTGATGATGAGATTCATCAAATCATTGCCGGGTTGAACCCGTCGCGTTCCGAGTTTTCTGCGCAGACGGTTTTACCTGAGCGGGTTCGTGTGGCGTTTCTCATTTCTTATTTCAACGACTTGGGCGGTGCATCGATTCCGCATAGGTTCATGCTCCCCAATTATTCAGCGCGAGGCCATCACTTCGAAAACTATATTCTGGCCTCCAACGCGGGCGGAGTGGAACCGAAGGTAACCCATTCCGAGCAATATCTCCGCGAAATGATTCAGCCAAAGGAGGTCGTGAATGTCAGTGGCAACTTGGACTACTTGGAACGCGGAAAGTTCATCGAGAACTGGTTGCGGGATCGCGATATTCACTTTGTTGTTGCGACCGGGGATCCCAGCATCCTGTATGCGTTGGCGTCGAGGCCAGCACCGTTTCAGGCAGTTTTAAATCAGGATTGTTACACATTTGCGTTGGGTCAATGTGCTTCGTTTGTGGATGCCTCTTTTTTGGTTACACTGGATCAGGTGTTTAATTACGCCCCAATGGTATCAGATGCGGAGGAGCGGTTGCGGGTGGTGATGTTGCCATTGCACGAGGCCGGGGTGGCGGAGCAGGCAGAGCCTCTGCCTCGGGAGGCATTAGGTGTGCCGGAGGCCGCAGTGGTTTCGGCCAGCTCGAACATGTGGAAGTGCTTCTTTGGCGACACGGAAACGTTGCTGGAGGGGGTTGCCGGCCTATTGCGGGAACATCAAAATTATTACCACCTGTTTATCGGCACACCACGTTGTGAGGAATCACTGAATGCTTTCTTGAATCGTAACCCAGATTTGCAAGGTCGGTTGCGGTACGTGGGGAGCTTTACCGAGATTTATCGATTCCTAAAGTCGATTGATTTCTGGGTGAATTCATTTCCCACTTCGGGGGGGACGGATATTGAGAGTGCGCGGATTGGCAAACCAAGTATTGAGCTGACTGCAAACCGAAACTTGAACCTGCACCCGCGCGAGTTCTTGTGTAGTCACGAATGTACAGTGACCAATCTCCACGATTTCATGGCGTTGGGGCGGCGGTTCATCACGGAGCCCGACTATCGCGAGTCTTTGGGGGCACATCTGCAAAGGCGCATAACTCGGGAGTTTGACAAAACGGAGTTGGTGGGCCGACGCATTTATGAATTTTGTCTGGATGAGGCAGAGCGTCGACAAGCCGCAAGCTCCCCGCCGAATCTACGACTAGCGGAGAGCTTGGATTACGAAAAACGGATCGCCCTGTATTCGGCGCATGGAGCATCAAATTGGAATGGCGGGGAGCGGTTACGGTGGCTGGAGGAAGCGATTGAGGCAGACCCTCATCGCCCGTTTGCCTGGGTCAAATTGCTCGAGCTCTTTCTGGAAACAGGCGAGCCGGAGGATTGGCCCGAGCGGACGGAGGCAATCTCGGAGCCCCTGATGAAGGATGCCCGGGTGTTGGCGATGTTGGCTTTGTGCCACCAGCGGGCGGGCGAACCGGAGGGGGCCGGTCAGGCCATCGATGTTCTGCTGGGCCTTGCCTGTGCGGATGCAGTGTCGCTCCGTGTGGCGGCTCGGCTTCTGTTGGCCATCGGCAAGTCCGAATTGGCCTTGGCGGCGGCCCAAAGGGTGCTTCCCGAGTCGCAACCGGAAAACTTAAGTGAACAACTGGAGACGCTTCCTCCTGACGAACCGCCTTTATTTTACGACTACTAAAATTATGCCTGAAATTTATATTGAACCAGTCACGGATGAGGAGCGGGCATTGTGGCCTGATTCCGTGAAGGTGCCTTTGCTGGCGCCGTTCGCGGATGCTCGTGGGGGGATTCAGCCCTTGGTGGATTTGTCCATGAAAAGCTGCGTGCTGATCACGTCAGTGAAAGGAACGGTGCGGGCGAATCATTATCATCAGACCGACTGGCATTTTTGTTATGTGCTGGAGGGGGCGATTGAATATCACCACCGGCCGCATGGCGATGAAGGGCCGGGGGAGCAAATTGTGATTCAGAAAGGTGAACTGTTTTTCACGCCGCCGATGGTGGATCACGCGATGGTGTTTTTGGAGGACACCACTTTCCTGACGTTGGGCCGCAACAGTCGCGCGCAGGAGGTGTATGAGGCGGATGTGATGCGGGTGGATTATGTTAACCCGGGATCGATCCAGCTTTGAGCAGCCCGTTACACCGTCGAACGAGTTGCCGCTTGTGTGGATCGGGGGCGTTGCAGCCTGTGCTCACGCTGACGCCCACGCCGCCGGCCAATGCCTTTGTGCCGCCTAACCAGGCGGGTCAGGCGCAGCCGGTGTATCCGCTGGAGGTGCATTTCTGTGAGACGTGTTTCCATTCTCAATTATTGGATGTGGTTTCACCGGAGGAATTGTTTAGTGAATACGTTTATGTGTCCGGAACGTCAGCGGTGTTTCGGGATCACTTTGCCCGTTATGCGAGCGTAGTGGCGCAGCGGTATCCATTGGCGGCACAGGAATTGGTGGTGGATATCGGCTCAAATGACGGGACGTTGCTGCACTGTTTTCAGGCGCGGGGTTGCCGGGTGCTGGGGGTGGATCCGGCTCGCGAAATTGCACAACAAGCCACCCAGGGGGGCGTTGAAACGATCAATGGTTTCTTTACCCCGACGCTTGCCGAAACCATTCGGGAACAGCACGGCGCGGTAGCGTTGGTGACGGCTAACAATGTGTTCGCCCATATCGACGACTTGGCTGCGGTGGCCGAGGGGGTGCGTGCTCTTTTGGCACCAGGCGGTGTGTTTGTGTTTGAGGTGTCCTATCTGGTGGATGTTTTGGGAAAAACTTTGTTTGATACTATTTACCACGAGCATCTTTCTTATCATTCGGTGGGGCCGTTGGTGCGGTTTTTTGAAGCAAATGGTATGGAGTTAATTGGAGCGGACCGGGTGGACTCGCATGGCGGGAGTTTGCGTGGGTTTGCGCAGTTAAAAGGAGGGCCCAACGCGGTGGCACAATCGGTGAACGATAGATTGGCAGAGGAGAAAGAGTTGGGCCTGAATCGTCCGGAGGCACTGCTGCGATTTGGCGACCGGATAACGATCGTGCGTGATACGGTGGTAAGATTGCTTGATGGATTGCGTGATCGGGGGGCAAAGGTAGCCGGTTACGGCGCTCCGGCGAAGGCGACGACGTTGCTGTATCATTTTGGGATTAGACCGGAGACGCTGGAATACATCGTGGATGACAGCCCGCTCAAGCAGGGGCTGCACACGCCGGGCTTGCACATTCCGATCCTCTCAGCCACGGCATTGGAAACGCAGCAGGTGGACTGCCTGTTGATTTTGGCTTGGAATTTCGCGGATTCAATTATAGGAAACTTAAAACCCTTTAGAGACGCGGGCGGGCGGTTTCTGGTCCCCTTGCCCGAGCCAACTATTCAATGACACACCAAGAAAAATCGTTTGTGGCTCCGGATGACATCGGTGAAATTATGCGGAGGCTGGGCGATGCCGCGCGGCAACTGGAAGGCAAACGCGTGTTGTTGGCTGGAGGCTGTGGTTTTTTGGGCCGCTATTTTCTTGAGGTGTTTTCCCGCTTGAACGCGGAGGTTTTTGAACAGCCGGTTTCCTTAGTGGTGATGGATAACCTCATCACTGCCGCCGGTGTGCCAGACACCTTTGCGAACAATCCGCACTTGGAATTTGTGGAGCACAATATCATTGACCCCTGCAACCTCGGCGGCCGGTTCGACCACATCATTCATGCGGCAGGCATTGCTAGCCCGTTTTATTATCGAGCCCATCCATTGGAGACACTGGATGTTGCCATTGCCGGCACTCGGAATCTGCTGGAACTGGCCCGCGAAGGGCATTCGCATTTTGTGTATTTCAGCTCCAGCGAAATATATGGTGACCCCGATCCTGTTCACGTGCCCACGCCGGAAAGCTACTGTGGCAACGTCAGCTGCGTGGGACCGCGGGCGTGCTATGACGAGGGCAAGCGGGTGGGCGAAACTCTGTGCCACATTTATCACACCGTCCACGGCGTGCCGGTGAACGTGGTTCGCCCCTTTAACATCTACGGGCCGGGGATGAAGGAGCGCGATTTTCGAGTGCTGCCCAATTTCGCCAGCCGCATTCAAGGCGGGCACCCCCTGCAAATATATGGCACCGGAAAACAAACCCGCACTTATTGCTACATCACCGATGCGATGGTGGGTTTTCTAAAAGTGCTGCTGCTGGGTGCCCCCGGCGAAACCTACAACATCGGCAGCACCCACCCGGAAGTGTCCGTTCAGGATTTGGCGAAGGCGATGGAGCAAGTGTTGGGGCGCGACATTGCGAGTGACCAAGTGGAGCATCCAGACAGCTACCCCGCCGACGAACCCCAACGCCGGTGCCCCAACATTCGCAAGGCCAATTTACAGCTCGAGTATCAGCCTGAAGTGGAACTGGGAGATGGCCTAAGCCGCTTCCTAAATTGGACGCAGCAACATTACACCGGTGAATTGTAATGGTGAACCTTGGGCTCATCGGCGCCGGCCGCTGGGGGCGCAATTACATTCGCACCCTGGATGCACTGCCCGGGGTGCGATTGGCCGCTGTGGCCAGTCGCAATCCCGAGACGCAAACACGGGTTGGTTCGGATGTTCAGGTCTTACCCGAATGGGAATCCATCTTGAATCTGGGATTGGACGGCCTGATTCTAGCCGTGCCACCCACTGCACAACCGGCCATCGCCCTGCGCGCCATCGAGGTCAGGCTGCCGTTGCTACTCGAGAAACCCATGGCCCTAAATCCCGCCCTGGCCCAAGAAATCGCAACTCAAGCCCAAGCCCGGAATGTGTACGTGGCGGTGAACCACATTTATCTGCATCACCCTGCGTTCATTCAATTGAAGCGATGCTTGGCCGAAACTGGCGAACCCATCACCGCCATCCGCACCCACTCCGGCAACCACGGCCCATTTCGCGCCAATTGGAACGCCCTCTGGGATTGGGGCCCGCATGACGTGGCCATGGCACTCGATTTAACCGGCGGCCCAGTCACCGTGAAACAAGCGCAAGTCAACACCCAAGACAATGACCGGCCGGGCGCGGGCACTTATTCTGTGAAACTAAACCTGCCCGGCGGCGTGAGCACCCAGCTCCAATTCGGGAACCTGATGCCCCGGCGCATTCGCCAATTGAATGTGGTTACTTCCGTCGGCGAGTATGTGTTTGATGAGGCTGCGGAAAATTGCCTGACCTTTCGTTCGCCGGAACAGGAAAGCGTCATCTTGGTGGCGAAGGAAAGACCGCTGGATAACGCAATTTGCACGTTCACACAACAGGTGCGGCAAAGCGGTGGCCACTGTCCCTCGCTTTCAGAATCCATTGCGGTAGTGGATGTGCTGGCGCAGGCGGAGAAATTGGCCAATTGATCGTTTGATGGAATCGAATAAAAGCAGAAAAACAGGCATTCGAGGATGGGGCGTTACTCGTCGAGCGTTGGCTTTCCGAAACTATTTTCACCAACTGTTCAAAATCAATATGCCGGGGTTCGGGCAATTGGGTGGGGGCTTTAGGAACCATCGACAATTCCGCAAAGACCTTAGTGCTTATCGAAGATTGCAGGTGGCCAGCACTGATGCCCGAATTCAAAAATTCCCTGTGCTTCGCGAAGAGATCAGCCCTTACCTGCGGGATATGGAAATGGGTGCTGGAGCAGTGGGTGGAGATTATTTCTATCAAGACATTTGGGCAGCTGGGAAAATCCATGAACGGCTACCCGATGGGCATGTGGACATCGGATCCAGAATTGATGGGTTTATCGCTCACCTGCTCGTCTTCATGGAGAATGTAACAGTGATGGACGTTCGGCCAATGAAAGAAAATATCCCCGGTTTGAGATTTGTTGAAGCCGATTGCACCACCTTAGACATGCTGGAGAATGGAAGCATCGACTCCCTTTCCAGCCTGCATGCCGCCGAGCATTTTGGGTTGGGCCGTTATGGTGATCCTGTGGATCCAGCTGCTTGTTTCACATTCATGGATAATCTTGCGCGGGTTCTGAAGCCCGGCGGGCGGTTATATTTTTCAGTGCCCATCGGTCGGGAACGGGTCGTGTTCAATGGCAAGCGAGTTTTTGATCCACATACAATAATTGAATCATTTTCGTCGTTGGAATTGATTGGGATTTCAGGATATTCGGCGTCCCAAGGCTATCATGAAAACATTCAGATCAAAGACTGGAAAAAACACGATCTGAAATGTGGGTTTTTTGAATTTGGAAAAGCGTAATCACAATTACCGGAATCGGGAAGGGTGGTTGCTGCGCGGCATCAATCGGCTCAAGCCAATGGTTGCCGAGTTGCAACAGATCGGAACCGATTGGCACCGAAGACGAGCCAACAAGACTATAATAAATTTGCGCAGCCCGAATTCGGATTTGAGACGGGGCATAATCCTGTGCGAAGCGCTTTGGGATCATCCGTATCATTGGCTGCGGGTGGCGATGTTGTCTCGGGCTCTGGCACCGAAATACGGCAGCGAATTGTTGGGGCTTTATACAGATGAAACTCCACGGCGCTGGCGTTCTTCGTTGGAAGCATTGCAGTTGGCGGGGACGGAACGGGTGATCTTGAATTGTACGGAGGCGCATCGGCAGAGGGCGGAACAATTTCTGCAGGGACTGGGTTCCGAGCGGGAACTGTGTGCCGCCCGGCTGCCCGGCGGTTGTCCAGCGGCGTATATTTATGATGGGGCGCTCAAGCAAGAACGGGTGGGGTTCATGGAATTTACGGATGAGCGGTTGCCTCATTATTTTGCCTTGGCCTTTTGTTATCTTGAACAGTATGAGGGCATTTTAGATCGCCATGAAATCAAAGCGGCGATTGTAAGCCATCCTACGCATGTGCGATTTTCCACTTTGGTTTGGACACTCATTTCGCGGGGTGTGCCGGTTTACTTAACCAATTATGTGAATGGTCACATCACGATTCGCCGGCTGGATGAGGTGCGGCATATGGTGGTACCTTACGATGATTCTCCCGATCCTGATGAGGCGGGGGCGCTGAATGCAGGTGCGCGACAGGCTTTGATTGATCAAGGGAAAGCGTACATGGGAATGGTGCGTGGCGGAAGTGAAAGTGAGTTTGCGCGGGTGAAAGTATACGGCGATGGCAAATCCCGATTTGCCAGTCCAGCAGAATTTTGCGGGGAGATGGGCGCGGATCCGGCCAAGCCGATAGTGGCCATCATGGGCAACTGTTGGCCTGACTTCCCCAATGCCTTCGGCCCCACTTGGTTTTCGGATTACGTCGATTGGTTTCAAGTGACACTGAATGCTGCGGCCAATCTGCCCCATTGCAACTGGGTGTTGAAGCCGCATCCGGCGGAGTTGGAGTACGGGCAGAGCACCACGCTACGAAAGCTGGTGGGCGGGCAACTGCCGGCGGGTGTGTTCCATTGGCCGGAAGGCGCGTCGGGGGTGGACTTAGCCTCGCACGCGCACGGGGTCATAACCGCCCGCGGCACATCCGGCGTGGAGTATGCCGGCATTGGGCTGCGCGTCATTGTCGGCGCGCCGACTTCGTACACATCCCACGGGTTCGTCCATTTCGCAGAGACTGAAGGGGAGTATTGTGAACTGCTAGCCAAGATGCACCAATTGCCTGCCCCCACTCAGAAGCAACAGGAAGACGCCCAGATTTTTTCAGCCGCCACCTTCGCTCATTCTCAGGATAAATTACGGTATCCCATCGGACACTTAGGACAACAATTGTATCGCGGTTTGCCGGAATTTGTGCGCGTACATCGCGAGGCCATTGAGGCTGAGATCCGATTGATGGCGAACTGGGTGCGCAGCGGCCATGAGCGGTATCACACTTGGAGCGTGCTCCATTCAGCCGACTCGTTGGCAATGGATCAACGGAAAACATTGGCGACCGTTTGTCACCCGTGATTGCCACTCGATTATCTGGCGGCTTGGGCAACAATTTATTTGGGTATGCAATCAGCCGCTTTGCGGCCGAGCGGGCGGGATTTGAGTTTTGCTATTTCCCGCCACGCAGCACCACTTCGGCTCATCGAATTCGGAATTTGATGAACCGTGTCCGAGGGGGCATTAAATCACTGGTTGTTCCCCGCTCGGCACAGGAACCCACCGGTTACTCATTGCAAACCCGGCACCCCAAGCAAACTGCTAAGGCGGATCTGGCCGATTATTTTGAACTGAGCCCCATTCCCGGACCTTGGGGCCGCTGCTGTCTGCAACGGCGGTGGGAGCGGAAGATGTCTTCCCGCGAGGCAGAAGCAAATTTTTCTCTTGGCTATGATGGACAGTGGGTGGAGTTGGAGGATTGGACCGAAATCCAACCGCCCACCACCTTTGCGGGACTCGAAGCCAATCGGCAAACCGTTCGCAAATGGTACACGCTGCGCACGCATTATCAGAACCTATTGGATGAAGTGGATCAGCAAATCCCCGTGCCGCCGGAAAAACGTTGTTGCTTGCACATTCGCCGCGGAGATTTTCTTTGGCACGACAAGGGCTATGCCTATCAAGATCAAGGCTGGGCATTGCCTTGGGAGTATTATCACAATGTTTTGGAACAATTACCCAAAGGGTTGCATTATTTAGTGATAACGGATGACCCTGAATACGCTTACGAAAAACTTGCTGCGGTGGAATGCAAGACGGTTCTCGAAGGCAACCCCGACCCGGTGGATCTGTGTTCATTCACCCTTTGCAAATATAATGTGGTGGCCAACAGCACCTTTTCCATGTGGGGGGCTTGGCTGAATGACATGACGGACAAAGAAGTGTGGGCGCCGGAATTCAACCTCGGTTGGCATAAGCGGGAATGGATGCCCGCCCCGCTCGGATGGAGTCCACCCGAATGGCGTTTTGTGGATGTGCTCGGCTTGATGAAAACAGAGGCATGAAAGAGCGATTGAAACAAATCTATCGCGCCATCGTTGGCCGGGAGGATTTTCAGTACACCAGCTACTCGCAGGCCGGCGAAGACCGGATCATCAATCTCATTCGAAAGCAACTGGTGCTGGAGGAATTCCGGTACGTGGATATCGGTGCCTGCAACGGCGTGCACCATTCCAACACCTGCCTGTTTTACAGAATGGGTTTTCGGGGCGTGCTTGTGGAGGCGAATCCGTTGCTGCTCGATCGGATCTCCCGGGCCCGGTCCGCGGACAAACTCATTCATGCCGGCGTGGCGCCTTCACAAATGACGGGATCATCCCTCCTGAACTTTCACGTAATGAACTCCAAGGCCATGGGCACCTTTTCGGAAAAACAGGTGGGTGAACTCAAGCAGGAAGGCTACACCGTCGAACAAATAATCCCTGTGCCAGTGATGACCCTCGACGAATTGTTTGCCCAACACGCGCCTAGGCCTGTACATCTGTTGTCGTTGGATGTCGAGGGGCTCGACGAATCCATTCTGGAGGACTGCGATCTGACATCACACCGCCCAGTTATCATCTGTGTGGAAACCTTGACCGGCCCTGGCAAAAAAAATAATGCCATCAACCAGCGGCTAAAAGCCGTCGGCTACCATCAAGTGGCCGACACGGTTGTGAACTCCATTTTCGTGCGGGAAGAAAGTTGGTAATCAAGCAGCCAGGCGAATTGAACAAAAAGCTGTTCATGGCGTGACGAATTTGAACACTGAACACAAGTCAGTTGCCCTTGAGGATGAATTTCCGCATTGGATAAAAGGGTATCTTGGAAATCAACACCGGTGGGATGAGCTTGTCGAAGGACAATTTCCAGGGGCTGTGTTAATCAAATGGGGATTAAATAAACGGGTGTATTTACTCGATGGGCGAATCATCAAGGGGTCCTTCGTCGAATTAGGGGAGAGTGGTGCCGAGCGGCATAGTCTTCGGACAGAATTTGAAATGAACGAAGTTTGTGAAGGGAAGTTGTGGGAGTTACACCCAGATTTTCAGGAGAAGACCGGTGAGTGGGAGATGCTCATGTTGGATCACTTGTCCGGGCACACCTTGAACCGATTGATTGAAATTAACCAAGCTGGAAGGGTGCGCCTCTGTTCCCTGATGTATGCGCTTCTGTATCTGAGTTGGAAAAGGTTGTCTTACAAGCAACTACGGGGAAGACACATTTTTATTGAATCCGATCACACGCCTATTTTTATTGATTTTGGTGGTTCGGAGTGGTGCGCGCGTTGGCGCGCGTTTTGGAATAATTTATCCCCCATCAAAAAAGAAAAGGGTAAATGGCAATTATCTCAGTTTGGGTATATTGCTGGCTGTATTCTGCGGCAGTCCTTGCGGCGATCACCGACATATTCGGAATCAGGTGAGACGGCTCCGAGCAAACGGTCATTTGAATCTAACGATGAAACTATTGTACGGTTGCAGTTGGGAAAAAATCGCGAAGACCTAAATCGGGAACCTGTGGAGGGGAGTTTGTCCGCGTGTACATTGTTTCGTGCTTGGAAGCAATCTGTTGTGGATTGGGCAGAGGTGTTCCCGGAGCAGATTTGCGATGTATTCCGTTGGGAATTTGACGAAGGTGCAGTCATTTGGGGTGGTGATAGTTGGGGTGTGATCTGGGATGAGATCAGGCGCAAGATCGAGTTTCAAGGGAAACGGGTGCTAGAACAGGGTGGCAGTTTGGGATTGGGTCCGGTCCATGCCCGCTTGGCAGGTGCTCAGTCTGTTGTTTCATTTGTTGAATCTGATGCATCAAGGCGCATGGGAGAAAACGCTGTGTCTTTTTTCGGGGTGGATCAAGTTCGTTTTGAAAAGCCATCGGGCGAAAAATCCGCGGGGTTTGTAAAAGGGGACATTGGGTTGGCCTTGTCAATCGCCGCCAACGAATCTAATTGGGGAGCGGTGAAAGAAACCTTGTCAGGATGCGCAATGGTCATTCGCCGTACTCGTGGAGGCTTGGAATTCATCAATCAAGCGTGAAATATTAAATGGCTGAGTTAGGCGTGACAGGACCCCCTCCCACAAAGAATAAGGATTGCCCGAAGAAAGCGTTCCCTAGTTTAAGGGGGGGCGGGTCAACAGTCCATGATTTGTACCGGTGGGAAAATCGTCTTTGGTTGGGATTGAACGGGGATGCGGCAGTTCGGGCCAGATGTTGGCAAAAGGATGGGCCATGGAGAAGATTGAGCGAGCAAGGGTTGATGCCTGCAAATCAAAAAGGGGAAGGGTTCTTGCCGGGAATTGAGTTTGCCATCCCGCTGGAAGGGGATTTCCTCCCTCTGCGATTAAACGAAATTTCCTCAGCAATGTTAAAGCATGCGGCTGTGGTTCTCCTGAAAACTGCCATTATTTTGGATGATGAAGGGTGGGGGCTAAACTATCTGGAACCCGGCCAGTTAGGCTTTAATACGACCGGCCGCCCGAGTTTTATTGGAATTTCAGCAATCGTGGAAAAAACAAACAGGAAATTCCCATTCGCGGACTTTGCGTCATTATTTTTAGCCCCCTTGGAAATGGTGGCGAGGCAACCTGGGTTGGCTGCGTTGGTACATCGGGCAGGCCGGGTGGATTTAAGTGAATATATGGTGCTTACTTCGCCCCGATTTTCCTCTGCTTTAAGATGGGCTTCGCACCGCCCGAGGCTTAAACGCTCGGCTGCTGTTATGAATCAATTTCTGACACAGTCCCCATTTTCTGGATTTTGCCACACGGGCCAGTATTTGAGGTTGATGCGAGCAGCTTTCCGAGAGTGGCATTATCGTCGACAGCATAACGAGCCAGCGGAGGCCCCTTGGGTTGGCAAGTTGCTGCGTAGTCTACTCGGCCGAGTTGAACGGCTTAACATGGATCGTGTGACTGGAAAATGGACAGATTATCACACCCGCCATTCCGCCCACGAGATATGCAGGGCTGGCAAAGATTGGAGAAAATATTTTGATGCCCCCCGCCCCCGGCAAATTATGGCTGTGTTGGAAGAGGAAACCAAAAGCACGCTCCTCGATTTGGGAGCCAATCAAGGGTATTTTTCGTTCTTGGCCTCTCAGTTGGGTTTCAAAGTCACCGCGTTGGATACGGATTTGGGGGCGATAGATCGACTTTATTCAGCGCTGGTAGAAAATGGGCATTCCCAATCCGTGCGACCGGCTGTGGTGGATTTCACGCGCCTCAATTCCGGGGATCGTGACCGGTTTGTTTCTGACGTGGTGCTTGCTTTGGGGTTCACTCATCACATGCGTTTGGATCAACAATTGTCGTGGCTCGAAATCGCGGAAACCTTGGCCGGCTTGACCCATCGATTGCTCATCACTGAATTTAAGCTAAATACCCGTGCTCGATCCAGTCAGTCCGAAACGGATACGTTTGTGGCGGCGGATTATACGCTGGAGAATTTCATGACCGCTCTGAGAACTTACTTTGCCGATGTGCAACTCGGAGAAATCACCCAGCAGGATGAGTGGGGCGGAAAACGTCAGTTGATCTTGTGCCGGAAATAAACAACGTGCCCGAATCGGTTGAGATAAAAAATTGGCGGCAATTGGTGCCCGTCGCTTTCGGTTTGTTGACACGCCGTGAAAAGCGGCGGGCTATTGTGACTGCGGTTCTGTTAATGTTTTCACATTTTTTGGATTCCATCGCATTGGTTGGCGTCATGCCTTTGGTTGGCGCGGTGGTGGAGCCGGAATTGCTAAAGACCAACGAAGGAATGCGCTGGTTGCATCAAGCCATGGGCTCGCCGGCCTTGTCACAGTTTATCAACTGGTTGGCAGTGAGCGCCCTTCTGTTGATTATTCTGGGTAAGACGGGTCAATTAATCATGCAGGATCGAGTGCGGCGTTTTGTGGTATCTTGCCAAAATCGGATGTCTCGCGAAATGATGTCGCGGATTCTGACTGCCCCCTATGAATGGCACTTGAACCGCAACGCGGCGGTTTCCGCTCACCATGTTTCCACCGATATTTTGATGTGGGCTAACGATGCCATTTTGCGGACGCTCAACGCGGTGGGGTATGCCTTTCTGTTGCTCACCAGCATGGGCGTTTTGGTTTACTGCGCCCCGTGGGCGGGGCTGGCGGGGCTGGTGGGGCTGGGGGCGTTGGCGGCGCTGCTGTTGCACTGTGTGAACGCTCCCTTGCTCCGGCTCAATGAACAGCGGCGGCTTAGCGGCGCCCGGTTCACGGCGTCCGCGCATCAAATTTTCGCGGGCATCAAGGACATTAAGTTGAGCGGTCGGGAGGACAGTTTCATGGATTTTTATTCAAAAGGTTTCGGTGAATATGGCCGGAGCGGGGTCGTGCTGCGATTCATTCAGGCTCTGCCGCCCATGGTGCTGATCCTGTTTGGGCAGTCGGCCTTGGTATTAATGGTGTTGATCCTCTGGCGTGGAGGGGGTAGCAGTGGCGAGATTTCCGCACAGATGGCGTTGCTGGTGCTGGTGACCTCGCGCGCCATTCCTGGGGTCAATCGTTTTATCAGTGAGGCCAGCGGCATGCAGGCAGCAGTGCCGAGCGTGCAGGCAATTCTCGCTTTAAAGGATTTTGACTCAGGACTTAGCTGGGGTGGGGGTTTGGGAGAACCGGATTTCGAATCACCCGATGCGCGTTGGCAGCAAATCCAATGGCAGGGGATTTCCTTTCGCTACCCGGGAGCAGAGAAACCTTCCCTCGATAAAATATCGTTGGACATTCGGCGTGGCTGTTCCTACGGCGTAGCAGGACCTTCGGGGGCCGGGAAAAGCACCGCGATTGATATTCTGGTGGGTTTGTTGTCGCCGGTGGAGGGTTCAATCAAGGTCGATCCTGGGGGTTCGGTCAATCTGCATTCAGCCAGCTGGCGCAGGCAGATTGGGTTTGTGCCGCAGGAGCCGTTCATCGCCGATGCCACCCTGCGGGCTAACATCGCCTTCGGGGTGCCTGCTGATGAAGTGGAAGAGAGCCGCGTGCGGGAATGCCTGGAGCTGGCCAACTTGGGCGGGTTCCTGTCGGAGTTGGAAGCCGGATTGGACACGGGTTTGGGGGATCGGGGCGAGAGGATGTCCGGTGGCCAGAAACAGCGGGTAGCTATTGCCCGGGCGTTATATCGCCAGCCGGCCCTCCTTGTTTTGGATGAGGCGACCAGTGCGCTGGACGCGGAAAATGAACGGGCTATCCAGGAAGCACTGGGAAATCTGCAGGGCCGGTTAACCGTTGTGGTCATCGCGCACCGGCTGACCAGCCTGCGCCGGTGCGATACCATTTTTCTGCTCGACCAAGGCAAGCTAGTGGCGCAAGGGACACACGCGGAGCTCATGAAATCCAATACACTTTTCCAATCGTTGGCGGGCGAGATGCCATCGGGGGATGCTCAACGGAAATGATTCGCTTCAAAATATTTGGGGCTGGCTCCATCGGCAATCATTTGGCGCATGCGGCACGTTGCTTGGGCTGGAAGGTGGTGGTGTGTGATTTGGATCCAGAGGCGATCCGGCGGATGAGGGAAGAGGTATATCCCTCTCGATACGGCAAATGGGATGCATCCATCGGGCTGCATCGGGTGGAGGATGCTCCTCGAGGTGAATTTGATCTGATCGCAATCGGCACCCCTCCCGACACTCATTTGTCCGTGGCGTTGGAGGCATTGCGAGAATCTCCCAGAGCAATTCTAGTAGAGAAACCTCTTTGTCCGCCCGACTTGAATGGGGTACTTGAATTAGTTGACCAAGCCAAGGCAGATCAAGTTCGGGTGTTCACGGGTTACGATCACGCCGTGGGTCGGGCAGGCCAAGCCATGGCCCGGGTGATCCAAGACGGTAAATTGGGGGATCCGTTGACTTTGGATGTGGAATTTCGAGAACATTGGGGTGGTATTTTTGCCGCACACCCTTGGTTGAGCGGGCCGGCAGATTCCTATCTTGGATTTTGGCGGCGTGGCGGGGGCGCTTCCGGAGAGCATTCCCATGCCGTTCATCTCTGGCAATTCTTTGCCCATGTTGCCGGCGCGGGCCGGGTGGAGGAGGTGCAGGCCACATTGGATTATGTAAATGAAGGGGAAGTGGATTATGACCAAATTTGCCTGATGCAACTACGTACTGAAAACGGATTGATCGGCCGAGTGGTGCAGGATGTGGTGACCCAACCGCCCCGCAAATGGGCCCGGTTTCAGGGTAGCTTGGGATTTATAGAATGGCATTGCGGCAATCCCATCGGCGCGGATGTGGTACGGTTGGGGGTGGGCGATGCGTTTGAGGAACAAGTTTTTAAGAAAGACCGGCCGGATGATTTTATTCGGGAGCTTCAGCACTTGGAGCAAGTGCTCGATGCACAGTCATCCGCGGTGTCCCCACTCTCGTTGGAGCGCGGACTGGAGACAATGGAGGTCATTGCCGCGGCGCATCAATCTCAGGCCAGTGGCCTGCGCGTGCCGGTGAAAGAATCTCGGGGCTAAAACGCAGCGGATGACGGCTCTCCAACTGGATCGGTGGCTGCTAAATCATGTCTTCCAGCGCCAGAGGATTTTTCCCGTGGATCTGGATCTATGTTGGGATGAGTTTGGCGGCCGATATGGTGCGGCACATAACCATTTTCTGGTGCGTGCTCTGGCGGCGGGGCCAGAACGGGCCCGCATGGCAGATGTGTTGAAGGGGCATTATGCCAGTCATCCTCTCCAGTCATTCAACCAGACTCTGGGCCGTGACATTGGGGATTCCGCCGGGCAATGTTATTTCCTGCCTTGGGAATCCGGGCGTATTCGTCCGTTGGAACGATTTCTGCACTCGCACAAAATTGGCCCGACTCCGGATGAGGCTTTGGATCCTATTCTGGATCGGTTGGTCAATGTGCTCGATTCCATTCAACGGAGGGGCTTGCGCCAGGTTTGGCGATGGGATGGGTATGCTCGATTGTTCCGTTTCATAAATAATAATAATCAAGAAGCGCTGGTGGTGAGGGATGGAAATCATCGATTGGCCGCGCTCTCCTTTTTGGGCCCCGCCACTATTCGGGCTTGCTGGGAGGCAGATCATTGGCAAAGCTCAAAAGCCCTTCGTCTGGGTGCGCAGCTGATGGGGCGGGCAATTCCTCGGGAATTTCCAGCCACCACGGTTCGGGAATCCGAGGCGGACCAATGGCCTCATGTCCGGTCAGGGCTTATTTCAGTGGAGGAAGCTCGGTTATTTTTTCAACGTTCGTTTGCAGGGGTTTGGGGTCAACCGTGAGCTCGTTCTCCTGCATCTCAGGCGGGCTCAAGCGCGTAGGATTGTATGATTTCGTAATTCGCTACGGCTTGTATAATTGCGTGCTGATGGCGGGGTGGGGCTGGCTCAACCGGATCCGTTGGCGGCGGATGGATCTGACGGTGCTGATCTGGCCCCCGGCGGCTCAGTATGTTAAGGATATCCGTGGTATCTTGGAGGCCAAAGTGGAAGTGCTTTCGCACGAGACGGTGGAGATACGCCCGGGTAAAATCGCTCAATTGGTAGAGGAACTTTATGCAGTGGATTTTGCCGGACCCGAGAAGGTGGCCCGGAAAATGGAGCGTCTAGCACGCCCACCCCATCGACTGGAGGTTCTGCAGGTACGGTTGGTGCACCCTCGCATGGTAGTGCAGGACGCATTGAACAGGGTACGCTGCGAAACCATTGGCGATCTAAAAGATGACATACGGCGGCGCTACCGTGACCGGGTAGATGATTATGTCTACGATGTGATCATTCATTCCACGGAAGCGGATTACCAGACCGAGCCTGTGCGGCGGGTGTTGCAAAAATATGCGGCGAATACTGAATGATTGAACGCGTGAAGCATCTCGAGGGCCTACTGAAGGCTGAGTTGCCCACAGGCGAATACGTGGTGATCAACAGTGTGTGGTTGGCCTTGATGGGTATCCGGGTCAACGGCGACCTAGACCTGATGTTAAGTTCCAAATTATGGCAAAGTCGTTTTTCGGATTATCCCGTCCAGAAAAGTTTTGGCCTGCCCGGCCCTCTGGAAAAGCGTGTGCGGGTTCATGCCTTGGAGGGAGGTAATTATTCGCGGATGACTGATGCTCAGGATAATGATGACGCCGTCTACCATCATCGAGTGGTTTTGGAGAGCATCCCCTTCATTGAACCCAGACTCTACTTCCAGTATAAAATTAGACGTTTGCAGGGGTACCAAAAAACAATCGCTCGATTGCCATGGTGGCGCCGTCATCGGTGGTTGGATCCCGGGAACCGAAAACTGTTCTCCAAGCACATCAAGGATTCCCGGGACGTTGTGCTGCTCCAAAAATATTTTCAGGCAGGATTACCCCGATCAGGTTTGCTGGCTTCAATCACCTCGGCTCAGTGGGGGCAGGATCAGCTGGAATTGGGGGAGTTGTTTCTCGGCTCCCGCCAACCCGGATTACCATCATGAACACATTCAATTTCAACGACCTCTTTGTTTTCGATTTGGCCAACAACCACCAGGGCGACGGTGCCCATGCGCGAGGGATAATTGAGGCGGTGGGCGGGGTGGTGAAGCAACGCGGCGTGCGCGGCGTGTTCAAGTTCCAGTTTCGGCAGTTGGAGTCCTTTGTGCATCCGGCGCATCAATTGGGCAGTGACCAGAAACATATCAGGCGGTTTCTTTCAACGCGATTGGAGCGGGAGGAATTTGAGGAATTGCTGGCAGCGGTGCGGGCGCAGGGGATGGTGCCAATGTGTACGCCTTTCGACGAGGAATCGGTGGGGGTGATTCGCGAGATGGGGTTTGATCTCATCAAGGTGGCGAGTTGTTCGGCGCGGGATTGGCCCTTGCTGGAGGCCGTGGCGGAGGCGGGGTTGCCGGTCATTTGTTCCACCGGCGGGTTGAGCTTGGGGGAGATCGATAATGTGGTAAGTTTCCTCGATCATCGCGCGGTGGACTTTGCCTTGATGCATTGCGTTGCGATTTATCCCACGCCATCCGAGAAATGCCACCTCAACCAAATCGCCGTGATGCGCAATCGGTATCCGGGCCGGGTGATTGGTTGGTCAACGCATGAGAACCCCAAGGCGGTGGCCCCGGTGGCGATTGCAACTGCAAAGGGCGCACGGATGTTTGAGCGGCACGTGGGGATTGCTACCGATGCGATTGCGCTTAATGCCTACTCCTCTACGCCGGAACAACTGGATCGTTGGATCACTGCTCAACAGGAGGCTCTGCAACTGTGCGGTTCATATGAACGCCATTTAGATGCCGATGAAGTCGCCTCACTTGATTTCCTGCGGCGTGGGGTGTTTGCCCGCGAACCGATTGAGGCGGGGCAGATTTTGCAACGGGAACAGGTGTATTTTGCAATGCCGTTTGAGGAAGGACAGTTGCCCTCTGGCCAATGGCGCGCGGGCATCGAAGTTCAAGCCGATGCCGAAACGGACGGGCCATTGTTGCTGGAGGCCTTGGCGTTTCCCGCACCTTCGGAAGTGCAGGTCATCAAGGACGCCGTGCATGAAGTGAAGGCGTTGCTCAACGAGGCGCGCATTTCGTTGAGCGCCGAGTTCGAGGTAGAGTATTCGCATCACTATGGAATTCCGAAATTTCGCGAACACGGCGCGGTAATCATCAACTGCATCAATCGCGAGTACTGCAAAAAAATAGTGGTGCAGCTCTCCGGGCAAAAACACCCCGCGCACTATCACAAACTCAAAGAGGAAACCTTCCAAGTGCTGCACGGCATCCTCCATCTCACGCGCGACGGGCAGGAGCGCACCTTTCACGCCGGCGACACCTGCCTCGTCATGCCCGGTGTATGGCACAGTTTCTGGACAGAAACCGGCTGCGTCTTCGAGGAAGTTTCTACCACCCACCACAACCATGATTCCATCTACCGCGACCCTGCCATCAACGATCTCCCGCGAGAAGCTCGCAAGACAGCGGTGGATCATTGGGGCCGGTATCAATTGCCGAGTATGATTCGCGAAGAAGTTGAAGCGGATGATTCAGTTTGATCCATGTGAAATTTGTGGAGCCGAGCAATGGGCACCAGCGTATCATGGCTCTATTCGCGATGGAGCATTTGGGTTTCTGGTAGAGGAAGCGGAGGTGCGGCGATGCGACGGCTGTGGCGTGGAACGCTTAGCGGAGGAGTTTTGCCTGCCTGATGCAGCGTACACCACGGCAGAATATCGGCGGAAACTTCAGCAGGGATTGGACTCACAAGATTATTTGAAGACGCATAATCCTCTGCAAATCCACACCCTCAGAGTGTCGAAATCGTTGCTGCTGGGGAATGCCATTGTGGCGGACGCGGGGTGCGCCGGCGGCAGTTTGTTGGATCATGTTCGAGACGTCACATCCGAACAAGTTGCCATCGAGCCTTGCGACATATATCACGAAAGACTGGCTGCCCAAGGATACCATGTTTCCCCCGGTTTAGTTCAAGCTGCCAGCAAGTGGGCCGGACGAGTGGAAGTGGCCTTTAGCGTTCATGTGGTGGAGCATGTTCCGAATCCGCGATCCTTTCTTGAAGAAATCCGAACCCTCATGGCACCCGGGGGGCGATTGGTTTTGGCCACGCCCAATCGGCGTGATCTGTTGATGGAACTGCTTCCCGATCATTACCCGCAATTTTTCTATCGTGTGGTCCACCGCTGGTATTTTGATGCCGACAGCCTTGCAGAATGCGCCAAACGCGCCGGGTGGGAAGTGGAAGCTGTGCAACCCGTGCAGCGGTACGGGATGGCGAACACCCTGCGCTGGCTGCGGGACAAGATTCCCGGCGGTGCTGAGAAGTTACCGGGGATCAATGCGGATGCGGATGGCTGGTGGAAGAACCATCTGGAAACGGAAGGGCGTGCCGAGTGTTTATATTTGATTCTGGAAAACCCAAGGCAGGAATAGAAACACCAAATTGAAGGGGCTGGTTTTCATTGAGCATAATGTCGTTGCCCGGCACTTTCTCCAGAGCCGGTCGTTTGATGATTTTGCGGAACGACATAAAACGATGTTTGTGTTTCCTGAACAAGGTCATCGACGTATTTCCCAAGTGGATCCCATCCAGCTAGAATTGCCGGGCCCTCATGAGCATCTAACCGTCCTGCCTGAGCGCCAGATCACTTGGAAATGGCTGTATTTGGTGGATCAACTACGTTGGAAACTGGGCGCACAAGCAAGGGCCCTGCGTCGATTGCATCGCTGCAACGCGGGCTGGAAGGCGGCGATCCTGTTGACCGCGCTGGGTTTGCCGGGCATTCGGCAGGTGTTTCAATGGGCTGCCCACCGGAAGCTACGCACCCTTCCCTTCAACACGTTGCGCGAATTGCTGGACCGAGAGCAGCCGGACATTTTGATCCACCCATGCGTCATGGAAGGAGTGTTCCTCAACGACCTCATCGAGGAATCGAAAAGCCGCAACATCCCGTTGGTGATCATCATGAATTCTTGGGATAACCCGAGCACGAAGCGAGCCATGATCGGCAACCCCGATTGGTTGCTGGTGTGGGGTGAACAAACGCACCGGCATGCTGTGGATCTGGCCGGCATGCCACCGGAACGCACCCTCAAGTTCGGCGCGGCCCAATTCGAGGTGTATCGCAAGCCATCTCGAATGGATCGCGATGAGTTCTGCCTGCTAAATGGCGTGGATCCAGTCTTGCCGTTGCTGGTCTATGCCGGCTCCAGCAAAGGCACCCGCGAAATCGATCACCTTCGCCAGTTGGATGCGGCGGTGGAATCAGGCGTACTGCCACCAACCACCATTCTCTATCGCCCCCATCCATGGGGAAACGGTGGCGAAGGTGGGGCTAACATTTTGGATGAGCCTTGGCGGCATGTGGCCATCGAGCATTCCATGCGCGAGTACTTGGAGCAGGTTCGTGTGGGCCAAACGCAAATTTCCCTCTCCGATTACCGCCACACTCATGAAGTGCTCACCCACTGCGATGCGCTCATCTCTCCTCTGTCCACCATAATTCTCGAGGCGGCGTTGCACGGCAAACCAGCAATGTGTTTCCTCCCAGATACCGATCAATCCAATCATTTTCGCCATGACAGCCAACTGATGCATTTTCAGGATATGTTTGAATTGCCGGAAATGATAGTGACGCTCGGCCAAGGGGAATTGATTGCCAATACCACCAAACTCTTGGCCCGTGCAGCCGATTCCAATTGGCAGGAGCGCATGATCCAAGCTAGTTCATTTTTTGTGGAACCCCACGAGCAACCTTTCGGCCGCCGATTCCGAGAACTCTGTGAACAGATTGTGGCAGGCAATATGGGAACCGCATGATTCAAAACCAATCCATCCTTGCCGTGATCCCCGCTCGCGGGAGGAGCAAAGGGATTTCATTGAAGAATCTCCGTTTGATTGGCGGAATTTCGTTAGTAGCACGCGTGGGGGGTGTGTTGGAAAAGGTGCCAGGAATTGACCGAGCGGTGGTATCTACTGATCATGAAGGTATCGTAGAGGCCGCCGAAGTGGCGGGCCTTGCGGCCCCTTTTCGCCGGCCGGAATCTTTGGCTGGTGATCGCATTGGGGATCTTGAGGTGCTAACACATGCCTTGCAGGCTACTGAGAAACTCGATGGGCGCAAGTACGACATTGTTGTGATGCTGCAACCCACCTCGCCGTTCCGAAAACCGAAACAGGTTTCGGCCTGCATCCGCATGTTGGTGAAGGGTGACTGGGATGCGGTGTGGACAGTTTCGCCTACTGATTCCAAGAGCCATCCGCTCAAACAACTAAACGTTGGTGAAGAGGGAACATTAGATTTGTATGACGCCTCTGGGGCACAGATCATTGCCCGGCAGCAATTGGAGCCGGTGTATCATCGCAA
>Ga0315322_10000500_pt1 | contig 29263 bp, 33 predicted proteins | sample M110021515metaG_FD_203461 | JGI IMG/M metagenome (GOLD analysis project Ga0315322, IMG submission 203461) | Ammonia-oxidizing marine archaeal communities from Monterey Bay, California, United States - M1 100m 21515 | ecosystem: Environmental > Aquatic > Marine > Intertidal zone | place: USA...
GTAAGAGGAATGGAACAGGTGCTCACTCGCCCAGACGCTGTCGAAGCCTCGTTGTTCCGCCATTGCCGCCAGATCAACCAGTTCATGGACGTTCTCAAAGCCTTGGTTGCTTGGAATGCTGTAACCGAACTTCATGGGTTTCTTCCTCAAACGACACTAGCGGATATGGATTGTGGGACAGGCATCGTCGCAGCGAAAGAGGGGCGGTCCGCTAGCCGCTCCACCGCATCAGCCAGGGCTGGATAGAGGCTGCGCCATTCGCATTCTGGGTATCGGCGATCAAGATATTGCATCACCGTGACGACAGCTATATCGGCGATCGTGAAGGCATCGCCCACGCAAAACCCCGTTGGCGGAACATGTGCGGCCAAATCGCGTATGCCGCCCTCAATCTTTCGCGCTTGTCGGTCCATCCAAGCCTGGCTTTGCTTGTCCGCATCCCGCATCCGTTCGAAAACATGCAGCACGAAGGCGTCACACACGCCGTCAGCCACGACCTCAAAACGGCGGGCGGCAAGGCGCATATCAGAATTATCAGGATAGAGCGGCGGATCCGGATATTTGGCCTCCAGCCATTCCAGAGTGAAGTCACTTTCGAACACGGCCTCGCCATCATCCAGGATAAGAACGGGCAGCTTTTCCAGAGGATTATGATCCGGGGTCGCGGTATCCGCATTCCACGGCACCTCGGTCACAAGTTCGAACTCGACTGCTTTCTCCGCAAGCGCAACCCGCACTTTGCGGGCATAGGGACTGGGCGTCGCGCTCAGAAGTTTCATCATTCGGCGCTCCTACGTCTTCGCCAAACCATCGCGCAATTCCCGGCGGAGAATTTTGCCGGAAGCAGATTTCGGTATGGCGTCCAGGAAGGTCACCTGTCGGATGTGCTTGTAGTTAGCGAGGCGTTCAGCAGTATGGGCCATCACGACTTCAGGCGTCAGAGTTTGGCCCGCCGCTTGAACGATGAATGCAGCAGGCAATTCCCCCGCCTCATCATCTGGCACGCCGATAACGGCAGCGTCCGCGATGCCGGGGTGGGAGAGCAAGACATCCTCAAGCTCTGCCGGCGCCACCTGGAAGCCTTTGTATTTTATGAGCTCTTTTAGCCGGTCGCGAATGTACAAATAGCCATCAGCGTCAAAGCAGGCGAGGTCTCCGGTTTTCAGCCAGCCGTCGCTGTCTAGCGTTGCTGCGGTGGCTTCAGGGTTATTCAGATAGCCCAGCATGACCTGCGCGCCCTGCACCCAAAGCTCACCTTCTTCATCAACGCCCTTATCGGCGCCTGTCTCAGGATCAACAATGCGGCTGCGTGTGCCTGGCAGCGATAGGCCGACGGCGCCCGCACGTATCGTCTTCAGGGACATAAGGTGTGAGGCGGGGCTAAGCTCCGTCATCCCGTAGCCTTGCAGCACTTCTGCGTTCAGCCGTTTGGCGCAGGCGGCGGCAGCATCCTCGCCCAATGGAGCGGCGGCTGAGAAGACGCTGGTCAACGCACTCAAATCAAACTCATCAACGAGCGGGTGTTGCGCCAACCCAATCGCCACAGGCGGGGCCACGAACATGCGCGGAGTGCGGTGATCCTGGGAGAGGCGGAGGAACATCTCCAAATCAAAGCGCGGCATCGTGATGATCAGTCCGCCCGCCGCCAAATACGGGTTCAACAGCGCGTTCAAGCCGTAGATATGGAAGAACGGCAGGAACACGACTGTCGGCTCGCCAGGCTCAATCTGAAAAACCTCCAATATCTGATCAACATTGGTGGACATGCTGCGGTGAGTAAGGATCACGCCCTTGGGCAGCCCCGTCGTGCCGGAGGAATACGGCAGCGACGCCGGGTGCGTATCCAGATCAACCGGCGCCTGCGTTTCCAAAGGCTCGCCCATCATCGTGGCTAGCGGGAAGACGTCGCCGCCGCCTTCTCCGCTTCCGCCCAGCATAATGATGGTTTCGATGCCTGCCTCTGCCGCCGCCGCCTTCGCGACCTCGTAGCATGCAGGCGCCGTGATCAGCAGGGTTGCGCCAGCGTCCTTTAACTGGTGCGTCACCTCGTACGACGTGTAGGTCGGATTGACGGGCGTTACCGTCCCTCCGGCCCAAGCGACGCCATGAAACGCGACGCAATAATCCGGCATGTTTGGCGCCATGATCGCCGCCGTCACGCCAGCGCCGAAGCCTTTCGCTGTCAGCCCGCCCGCCAGGCGCTTCACCTGGTCCACAAGCTCTGCGCCCGTTAGCGAGGCGCCCGTTACGCCATCGATCATACAGACCGCACCCATCCGTCCTTCAAGCCCAGCGAAGACGCGCTCCGTAATCGTCAACGCACTTGGCGGAATATCGTCATAGAGGCTTTCGAATACGGCCATGGGTACATCCGATCAAAGTGTATTTTCGCACTTCAGGGATCGTGGACGATGGCGGCCTTGAGAGCAATCGCGGCGGAGCGCCAATGCTGCATTTGCAATTCGAAAAGCATACCGGCAATGTTGCGGGATCAACACTCTAATCGGCGTTGGCTCGCCTAACCGTATTCCGTTTGAGCACATGAAGGATTGCACCATGGCCCGACATCTAAGCCGCGAAGACCTTCTGGCTGGCATCCCAGATATCCTAAGTTCGCCAAAGGATGCTGGGCCGATTGAGATGATCACCGTGCGGCCCGTCGAGAATGAGCGCCGCAGCGTCAACAGCATCGCGATCAGCCTTGCAGGCGGGCTTGAGGGTGACCATTGGGCAAATGGTTGCTGGAAATCCACTGATGCCGGGGACCCGCATCCAGACGTGCAAATCTGCATGATGAATTCCCGCTGCATTGATCTAATCGCGGGCGACAAGGACAATTGGGCGCCTGCAGGCGACAATCTGTTCATCGATATGGACCTGACGCCGGACAATCTGCCGCCTGGCACGCGCATCGCCATGGGCACGGCTATCCTGGAAATCACCGACACGCCGCACAAAGGCTGCGCCAAGTTCATTGAGCGCTATGGCCGCGACGCCTGCGTCTTCGTCAATGTTGGTGACGGCGACCGCTATAAACTCCGCGGCATTTATGGCCGCGTCGTCCAAGACGGCGTCATCTCCTTGGGTGACTTGGTGACGAAGCTTTAGATGTGGACTTTCTGGCTACTTGCGCGGCCATTCGCCTTTGAATGGCTGTTTCAGAGCGCGCTCTACCAGTTCTAGGCGGTCCTGGCCGTAGAACATGTCACCGTCCACGAAATATGTGGGGGAGCCGAATACGCTGCGGGCAATGGCTTCTTCCGTGTTCGCTTTATATACGGCAGCGACGGCTGGAACTTCAGCCGACTGGAATAGCGGATCGGCTGCGACGCCGACAGCGTCGCAGATGGCAGTGAGAGTTGGCCGATCCGCCAAGTCCGCGTCGTCGCGCCAATGGGCCTCCAGCATGCGGTGCGCCAGGGCGGATGCATCAAGCTTTTGGTCTTGCGCCGCGATCAGCATGCCGTTCGCTAAGGCTGGGTCATTGTGATGATATGTGGGGATGCCGTTCATCACAGGCGCATCCCGATATTCAGCCCATCGATCAATCTCCCGCCCAAAATAATATGCGCGGTGATTGGGCGGGCGGTTCCGTGTGTCGCTAGAACCAACGCCGGGAATGCCGATCCGCAGATCATAGGGCCTGTGACCAATCGTGCGCCCTGCCGCTTTTGCGATATCCATAAACCGTTGTGAGCCCAAATAGGCAAACGCGGAATGGGCGGAATAGAAATACTCAATCACGGCCATAGTCGATGCGTCCTTCATTGATTTGCCAGAGACATTATCCCAAGCCAGAGTGCGAGGCTATCGAAGCGGAGACGAAAGCCTATGAGTGACGATTTATGGCTGGTAACGCCATCAGGCCAGCGCGGCGATGGTGCGTGGATTGACGATGTGTTGGTCGAGCGGGCTGCTGAATCTGGGCTTGAGTGGCGGTATTCTGAAGCAGGCAACTTTCCACGCGAACGCATTGAGATGATCCGCGACACGCCACACACACAAATCGAACGCCTTTATTATCGGCGCGGATGGACGGATGGCCTGCCTATCGTCCTGCCGACACAAGCACGCGTCAAAGCCATGCTCCGCCGCTGCCGCGTAGCGCCAGACAAGATGCTTGGCGAAGCGGAGCCATTGTTCGGGCAGGCGACAGCTGAAAAAGCCGCCGCCAATGCCGTGATGGCAGGTTGCGACGCCATTCATTTTCCGTTCGTGCTGGCCGCACTCGAATCCGTGCTCGATCCGGCTTTTAACCTCCGTGGTGTGCAGACGACGGACGAGAATGTGACGCCGCTGCTGCTGCTTTCCGGACCAGATTTGGAGCGCGCCGATCTGCATGGCGGCGTCGGCGCGCTCGGGCCAGGGTGGCGCGGCAATATGGTCGTCGGGCGCGCGCTCCGGCTCGCGATGCAGAATATCGGCGGCGGGTGGCCAGGTGCCACGAACTTGGCTGGGCTGGGCCAACCGGGGCGGCTTTGGCTTGTGCTGCCAGAAAACCAAGCCTGCTCACCTTGGCCGAGCCTCAGAGAGCGCGAAGGCTATGCTGCAGAAGAAACACTGATGCTAACGCTAAGGGCGGAAGCTGCGGTGACGGTGACTGGTAAGATCGACGACCTTGGCAACGTCATGCGCTCGTCGCTATCGGCTTTCAGCAGGCTGCATGGCGGCTTTTGCGCCGTCGCCATTGCGCCATTCGTTGCCATGGCGTTGGCGGATGACGGATGGTCCGAGCAGGACGTGCGGAACCGACTTTGGGACCTTTCCCAGGCGGATGCAGATGACTACGCTTGCAGTTGGATCAGATCAGATTTGAAGCCACGCACAGGCCTCGCAGATTGGGCGGAAGCGGCTTTAACGGCCGGTAAACAGCCGCCAGCCATCGAAAGCCCGGATCATATCGTCCTGGTCGTCGCAGGTGCAGACGCCGCCATCCCGCAGCACGCATATTTCCCAACCTGGGGATTTCCAGAAGCCAGGATCGCCAAGCGTGTGAGACGGATCGATTGAGGCGTCGCGGCATGCCGTGCGTTTAGAGAATCGCGATACCAATGCAATCGCGTATAAGAAAAACCCCCGCCGCCGTTTCCGGCAGCGGGGGTTTATTCATTTGCAGGCAGCGTCTGGCTTAGTGCGCCAGGATCGCCAGCAGCAACAAGGCCACGATGTTCGTGATCTTGATCATCGGGTTAACGGCGGGGCCAGCGGTGTCCTTGTACGGATCGCCGACGGTGTCGCCTGTCACGGCTGCTTTATGGGCTTCTGAACCCTTGCCGCCGTGATTGCCGTCTTCAATGTACTTCTTGGCGTTATCCCAGGCGCCGCCGCCAGCAGTCATGCTGATAGCAACATAAAGGCCCGTGACGATCACGCCGAGGAGCATTGCACCAAGCGCTGCGAACCCGGCAGATTTGCCCGCAATCGCGTAGATCACGAAATATAGCACGATCGGCGCCAAAACCGGCAGCAGCGAAGGAATAATCATTTCCTTAATCGCGGCTTTGGTCAGCAAGTCGACACATTTGTCATACTGCGGACGACCAGTGCCTTCCATGATGCCAGGGATTTCCCGGAACTGACGGCGCACTTCCTCAACAACGGACCCGGCCGCGCGGCCAACGGCCGTCATGGACATAGCGCCGAACAGGAATGGCAACAGACCGCCGAAGAACAGGCCAACCACAACATAAGGATTGTTCAGGGAGAAGTTCGGCTGTACGCCTTCGAAGAATGGATACGTTGCAGCGTTGGCTGCAAAGTATTCCAGATCAGCCGTGTAGGCGCCGAACAGGATCAATGCGCCAAGGCCAGCAGAACCAATGGCATAGCCTTTGGTGACAGCCTTCGTCGTGTTGCCAACCGCGTCGAGCGCATCCGTGGTTTTACGAACGTCGTCGGACAGTTCCGCCATTTCGGCAATGCCGCCAGCGTTGTCCGTAACCGGGCCATAAGCGTCGAGCGCCACAACCATGCCAGCCAACGCCAACATGGCGGTGACAGCGATAGCGATGCCGAAGATGCCTGCGATCATGAACGTCAACACAATGGCGACGCAGATGACCAAAGCCGGACCCGCCGTCGCTTCCATGGAGACCGCGAGGCCCTGGATGACGTTAGTGCCGTGACCGGTGGTGGATGCCTGGGCCACACTACGAACCGGACGATATTCCGTGCCGGTGTAGTATTCCGTGATCCAGATAATCAGGCCGGTAACAACGACGCCGATCACTGCACAAGCGAACAAGCCGCCGCCAGTGAATGTCGTGCCGTTTGCCGTGAACGCTGTGCCAAGGCCTAAGATCCAAGCCGTAACCAGGAAAATAAATACCAGCGCCAAGATCGACGAGACGATGAAGCCTTTATACAGCGCCCCCATGATGTTCTTGGACTTGCCAAGCTTCACGAAGTAGGTGCCGATAATGGAAGCGATGATGGATACGCCACCGATCATGAGCGGGTACATCAGCATTGGCGCTTCGTTGGCGGTGCCGCCAAAGAAGATCAGGCCAAGGACCATCGTCGCAACGACGGAGACCGCATAGGTTTCGAACAAGTCAGCGGCCATACCGGCGCAATCGCCGACATTGTCGCCAACGTTATCCGCGATAACGGCAGGGTTACGGGGGTCATCTTCCGGGATGCCGGCTTCGACTTTACCGACCAAGTCAGCGCCGACGTCTGCGCCTTTGGTGAAGATGCCGCCGCCGAGACGTGCGAAGATGGAGATGAGGGATGCGCCGAAGCCCAAAGCCACTAGCGGGTCAATCAGCTCACGGCCTTCGGAACCCATGCTCTGCAAGAGACCGTAGTAACCGGCGACGCCAAGCAGCGCCAAGCCTGCAACGAGCATGCCCGTTACAGCGCCAGATTTGAACGCAATATCCAGGCCTTTTTCGAGGCTCGTCCGCGCCGCTTCTGCCGTACGCACGTTAGCGCGCACAGAAACGATCATGCCGATATAGCCTGCAGCACCCGAAAGTGCGGCACCAATTGCGAAGCCGAGTGCAGATTTGGCACCAAGCAGGATGAAGGTCAGTACGAAAATGACTGCACCAACGATGCCAATGGCCATGTACTGGCGCTTCAAGTAGGCGGCTGCGCCTTCCTGAATGGCTTTCGCGATTTCTTGCATACGAGCGTTGCCGGCGTCTGCCGCCAGGACTGCCCGTCCGGTGATGATGCCATACGCAACTGCAGCCAAGCCGCAGAGCAATACGATTGTATAGGCCAGGGTCATCGGTAAAGGCCCCTCCGATTGATTTGTTTTCAGGTCACACAAAACGCGCCGCGATCCCCCCATTAATGGACCTCGCAGCGCATGTGTGACGGGCTATGCCAGAACCGGCGCGGCTGCGCAAGTTTGCTGCGCTGCGACAAAGGTGTGCCAAGGGCTTAACCAATCGCCATTGAAAGCAGTTACTGCAATTAATCGATTCGTTTCTTCGACCTAAAGTTTAAATCCAGCGTACTCTTTATCGGAAGCTAAAGTAGCTACCCAGGGAAGGCTATGGTTATGGCACAGGAAAAACGTAAAATCGCCGGGAATAGGGCTGAAGACAGAACTGGCCGGCACCGGGTGCTATCCGGCAATCGGGGAAGTGAGTTCAGCCCTGTTTCTTTTCTAATCGGAGCATTGGTAGTCGCGGCGATTATTGCTGTGGTTTACTTCGCAGGCGGCCTTGGCGATCCAAATACAGTGCTAGAGATCAACCCTTAGCTTTAGAATTTTAAGAATACCTACCCTATTTACCAAAGATAACTATTTACACCTACTCGCCTTTGAACACAGGCTTTCGCTTTTCCATGAACGCGACCCGACCTTCATTATAATCGTACGAGTCTGCGGCCAGAGTCCGCAGGTCCTCATAAGCATCGCGTACATCGTCCATCTTGCCAGCAGAAATGGAATTAATCGCCACTTTGGCACCGCGCACAGATAAGGGCGCGCGTTCTGCGATATGCGCAGCAAAGGCCAGCGAAGCCGCCATCGGGTCATCTACGATTTCATCCAGCAAGTTCAGGTCGACCGCTTCATCGGCTTCGAAGTAATCACCAGAGAAAAGGATGCGCTTGGCGTTAGACGCCCCAACAACGGTTGCCAGCATCTGGGTTTCTTCCATCGAATACACAACGGACAAGCGCGCTGCCGGAATGCCCATTTTGGTCTTCGCGTCGCCGATACGGAAATCACACGCGACCGCAAGCCCGCACCCACCGCCAATGGCGGAACCACGGATCGCCGCGATCACTGGCTTTGGAATGGTGTTAATCGCAATTTCCGCCGCATCAACATCTGCGGAATAGATGGCCGCCGCTTCAGCATTATTTCGCGCCGTCGCAAATTCACTGATATCCGCACCTGCGCAGAAGTGATCCCCCTCACCGGTTAAGATAATCACCCGCGCTTTTGGGTCGTCTCTAAGCGCCGTGAAAGTCTGCCCAAGTCCCTGCCACATCGCTTGTGTGCAGGCATTCCGCCGCTCCACATGGGAAATCGTAACAATGGCGACGCCGTCTGGGCGGATGTCATGGGTAATGGCGGGCATGTGGAAAACCTTGTGCGTCGGAATTGGATGCCCCATCGTTGCCAACCAGCGCCCATGTTTGTCAACATGCAGCCTGGACCTAATTAGCGACTTGCACATGGAGATACCGCCTATGCCCGGCGCACTGGACGGCCTGAAGGTCGTTGATTTCACAAGCCACTTATCCGGCCCGTACTGCGCCATGATCCTGGCGGACCAGGGCGCTGACGTCATAAAAATCGAAAAGCCGGGTAAGGGCGATGACCTCCGCCAATCCCCGCCGTTTGTTGCGGGCGAAGGCGCGCCGTTCATGCTGTGGAACCGCAATAAACGCTCTATCGAGCTTGATTTGAAGAACCCTGACGACTTGGCGACCGCTTTGGCGCTCATCGATAGCGCGGACGTGATGGTCGAGAATATGCGCCCCGGCGTCGCTGAACGAATTGGCATTGGCTATGCCGCGATGGCGGAACGGAATCCCGGCCTCGTGTACTGCTCTATTTCAGGCTTTGGGCAAACCGGCCCTTACAGCAAACGCGGCGGGTTTGACCTTGTGGCGCAAGCGATGTCTGGCCTGATGACGATCAATGGCCCGCCAGAGGGTGGCCCTTACCGCCTGCCCATCGCGATTTCTGATGTGGCGGCCGGCATGAATGGTGCGATTGGCGTGCTGTCAGCCCTGCAGCACAAGAACAAGACTGGTGAGGGCCAACAGGTGGATGTGTCGCTGCTGGATTCAGCGCTGTCCATGTGCGTGTACGAAGCCGCGAGCGTATTCGCGACAGGTGAAAAACCTGAGCGACTAGGACAGGGCCACAGGGGTTCAGCCCCCTACCAGATATTCCCAACACAGAATGGCTGGTTCGCCCTTGGTGCCTCACAGCAAAGCTTTTGGGAGCAAACCTGTGAGGTGATTGGGGCAGCGCACCTGCTGGACGATGAACGCTTCAAGGTGAAAGCAGATAGGGTCGCCAGGCAGCAGGAGCTCGCTGAATTGCTGGCCCCATACTTCCAAAAACAAACAACAGAACATTGGTTTGAAGCGTTAGATGCGCTCAACATTCCCTGCGGTCCCGTAATGGACCACCTGCAAACGTTGAGTGACCCGCATATTCTGGCGCGGGATATGGTGGCACCGGTCAATCACGCTGTTGCCGGAGAAACCAAAACGCTCGGAACGCCGATCAAGCTTTCGAAAACGCCCGGCGGTGTTAGAAGCGCCGCCCCGGCCCTTGGCCAGCATAAAAAAGAAGTGCGCGCCGAAGCCGCCGCTCGTCAAAGCAAGGGTGCGGCAGAATGAGCCTTCGCGCCGCGCTCGCGGATCTCGAGACCCCCTGCTTATTGCTTGATAAGAACAAGCTGCAAAGCAACTTGACCCGCTTCCAAGCAATTGCCGACAATCACAATGTGACGCTTCGGCCCCACCTGAAAACGCTGAAATCGGTTGAAGCCGCACGAATGGCCGCAGGCTCCGACGGTGCCATTACAGTTTCGACGCTGGCGGAAGCCGAAGCCTTCGCTGCAGCCGGATATCGGGACATCCTCTATGGCGTCGGGATGGCACCGAACAAGCTCGCTCGCGTGCATCGCATCCAGCAAGAAAGCGGCGCTCGGATATTGCTTGTGACAGACTCTACAGTCCTGGCCGCGGCCGCCGGTGCCTTCGCCAAAGCACATGAAGCACACTTTCACTTCCTGCTGGAAGTTGATTGCGGCGACAAGCGGGGCGGATTACCTGCCGATAGCCCGCATCTGTTGATGGTCGCAGACGCATTAAAAGGCGTTGGCGTGACAGTTGCAGGCGTCCTCAGCCATGCCGGGCACAGCTACGGCGCCTCAGAACGCGCACAAGTGGAGGTGATTGCAGAAGAAGAACGCGCAAGCGCCGTCCTGGCCGCAGACCGCCTTCGTACCGTAGGGCATGAGGCAGGTATCGTCAGCATCGGCTCCACACCAACCGTTGCCTATACGAAAGACCTCACTGGCATTACCGAAGTGCGCGCCGGTGTTTATATGCCATTCGATCTTGACCAGATGTCGCGCGGGCTATGCGGCCATGATGATCTGGCGCTTAGCGTGCTGACGACAGTTATCGGCCATAACCGGGAAGCAATGCGGATTTTGGTGGATGCGGGCGGGCTTGCACTCTCCAAAGATATAAGTGCTCAGGCTTTCATGCCGGGTGCTGGATATGGCCTTGTCGCAGACGCCAAAACGCTGGCCCCGCTTGATGGCCTTGCCGTTAATGCCGCAAGCCAAGAGCATGGAAAAATCGATGTGGCAGACGCCGCTTGGTTTGAGAGGCTGCCAGTTGGCGCCCAGGTCCGGGTCTTGCCGAACCATGCCTGCTTCACTGCCGCCGCATATCCAGGATACCAATTGCTGGAAAACGGCGCGCTTGGTGACCGCTGGAGCCGGGTGAACGGCTGGTAGAAAAGAAGAAACCCCCCGGCGGGCCATCCTGGCTGCCGGGGGAAGGTCATCCTCTAAGGAGACGAACCGCTTAGAGGATGAAGTCGTATGCGTTCAGCGCATCTGAATGGATACCTTCGAAGGTGATGGACTGCTCTTCGTTCAACACCAGAACTGCGCCATAGTCCGCTTCAAATAAGTTCAAGCCATCGAACCCGTATTCGGACAGGCCAAGCGCGCCCAGATCAACTGTATCCACGCCAATTTCGAAGTCCTTGATGGCGTCCCAACCGTCGCCCCACGCGAAGGTAAAGGTGTCGGCATCGGCACCGCCGGTCAGGTCGTCATGGCCTGAGCCACCAACGATCAAGTCAACGCCGTAGCCGCCGTCGAGCCAGTTATTACCAGCACCGCCGAAGAGGCAGTCATTGTCAGCGCCGCCAAGAAGCGTATCGCAGCCGTCGTCGCCGCAGATAACATCTTCGCCATTGCCGCCATCAACATAGTCATCGCCGTTGCCCAGATCTATTTTGTCATTGCCAGCGCCGCCGATAACTTCGTCCATGCCATCGCCGGCATAAAGCTGATCATTGCCAGCAAAGCCTTTGAGCACATCGTTTTCGCCTGTGCCCGTGATGAAGTCGTCCGCGCCGGTACCATTGAAGATAGCCATAATGTTCGTCTCCTAATCTCGAAGGTTTGAACGGGGCCGTTTAACTGGCGTCTGCTGCGCAATACCCCGCGTTTTCGTGATGCTTTTATCGCGGATTTTAGATATATATTCTATAGGAAATGGGCTTTACGCCACTCTATACATTGGTAATATTTGTATTTATATAAAATACTGATAACGCATAGATTAAATAATCACAATATTAGTATCTATATTGACCTGACAAATCACCGTCGCAGCTTGCGTTTATCCGTGCTAATCCTCATCGCCATGACATATCCAATCATTGGCATTACGGCGGATGCTGAATCCGCTGGCTCTTATTCAAAGCTGCCCTGGTACGCATTGCGCCAGAACTATGCGGCCTCCATCGCAGAAGCAGGCGGTCTGCCGCTGATCCTGCCGCACGAACCGCAATTGGCTAAAGCTTACATCGATCAGATCGACGCCTTGGTGATCACTGGCGGCGCGTTTGATGTTGATCCATCGCTATTCGGCGCGACGGAGCAGCATGCAGAAGTGGTTCTGAAGCCTGCCCGCACTGATTTTGAGTTAGCAATGACCCGCGGCGCGCTTGCTCGCGACATGCCAGTGCTCGGCATATGCGGCGGCCAGCAATTGCTGCACGTCGCATTGGGCGGCGCGTTGATCCAGCACATTCCGGACGAAGCGCCAAGCGATATCGCCCACGAGCAGCCAAACCCACGCACTGAGCCCGGCCATGATGTGATCATCGCACCCGGCACACTGCTGCACCGGATCACCGGCCAGGCCCGCATGCCCGTCAACAGCGCCCATCATCAGGCGGCTAAGGGCTGCCCGGATGGTGTTGTGATATCCGCCCGAGCGCGAGATGACCTTATTGAAGCGATTGAGGCCCCGGCCTACACGTTCTGCCTTGGTGTCCAATGGCATCCAGAATATGCGATTAGTCCGGGCGATAACGCAATTTTGCAGGCGCTGGTTACCGCAGCGTCGGAGCACAGATAATGACCGAGGCGACAGAAAAACCCCAGAAAGAGCGTATCGCCAAGCGTATTGCCCGCGCAGGCCTCGCCTCAAGACGGGAAGCCGAAGCATGGATCCTGGCGGGCCGCGTGCAAGTGAACGGCGAAACGCTGTCTTCCCCCGCGCTCGCAGTGACAGCTGATGATGTGATCTTTGTTGATGGCAAACCCTTGCCCGCCGCTGAAAAGCCCAGGCTTTGGCGCTATCACAAGCCATCCGGCCTGGTGACAACAGCCAAGGACCCTGAAGGCAGACCCACCGTATTCCAGCGCCTACCAGGGCACTTGCCCCGTGTCGTCAGCGTTGGGCGGCTGGATATGAATTCTGAAGGCTTGCTGCTGCTGACCAATGATGGCGGTTTATCGCGCATGCTGGAACTGCCGTCTCGTGGATGGGTCAGACGGTATCGGGTACGCGTTTATGGCTCGCCAAGTGCGGCTGCGTTCAAGCAACTCCAACAGGGCGTTACCGTAGAGGGCGTGCATTACGGTGCCATTGAAGCCCGACCAGAAGAAACGCCAGAAGGCGCTCCGCGCCGCGCGAATGTCTGGCTGGAAGTGGGGCTGACTGAGGGTAAGAACCGCGAAGTCCGCCGTGCGCTAGAGCATGTAGGCCACCCGGTTTCACGCCTGATCCGCACAGCTTATGGGCCGTTTCAGCTTGGCCGCTTGCCGCAAAACGCCGTTGAAGAAGTTACCGGCAAAGTACTGAAAGAGCAGCTTGGCCGGGCCTATAAGGAACTTGGATTTTAAGATGCGGATCGTTGCCGGAAAACATCGTGGCCGCCCCCTATTGGCCCCTGAGGGTCCCACCATACGCCCAACCCAGGACCGCACACGGGAATCACTCTTTAATCTTCTAGAACATGGCCGCTTAGCGAGCGACGGATCACGCGTCGCTGGTGCCATTGTCTTGGACGCCTTTTGCGGTACGGGCGCACTCGCACTGGAAGCCTTGTCCCGTGGCGCGCTTAGCGCAACGCTGATCGACAATTCTAATGCCGCCCTCAGCACGGCCCGCGCCAATGCCGCCAGCCTGAATGAAACAGACGCAGTCACGATCCTCCGCGCCGATGCGCGCCACCCGCCAACTGCACCTGTGGCCCACACATTGGTGTTCCTCGACCCGCCTTATGGCAAAGATCGGGCGCCAGAAGCGATCAGTGGCCTGGATGCCGCCGGATGGATTGCAGAAGGCGCGCTGATCGCGGTTGAAACCGGCCGCACCGAAGACCTGGAATTGCCAGAAGGTTTCACCCTCGAAGACCAGCGCCGCTATGGCCGCGCCAAAATATCCCTGGTAACTAAGAAATAGACCTGGATGAATCCCGGTCAAAATCCAAGAAAAGCATGCTACAACTGCATTATTTTGTGGAAAATCTTATAAATATAGCAATAAAAATTGATGAATACAAATACGTAAAGACCTCAATTGATGAAATGATCTACAAACATACTATCTACATCAACCCCAGCCATGTTATTAAAATTACACCTTCTTCAATTCGGAGGGGGGGGGGGGTGGGGGCGGCGGAATATATTGTAAAATATCTGTTTCAGAAAAATCTAATGATTTTTTTGCTAAAATAGAAGCTGAAGACGCTCACGCGCTCTTTTTCGACGAGTCATGACTGTTTACCCGCAGCACTAAGGCCAAAGCGCTTCTCCAAGTCCGCGAGCACGGCGTCCAGCGGCTCTACGTCAGCCATTTTCATGTCCATATCGAACAGATTGGCACGGTGAGCGGTGGGCGAACGGTCGCCGCAGCAATCTTCAACTACGGTCACGCGGAAATTGTGATTGAACGCGTCAAGCACGCCGGCACGCACGCAGCCCGATGTGGAGATGCCGATCACTACAAGACTGTCGATCCCTTGGTATCGCAGCCAAGATTCAAGGGGTGTTGCGAAGAATGGTGAGGGCTTGTTTTTCAGCACCACGACATCTTCTTCGCGCGGCGCATAGGCTTCCGGCCATTGGTCAGCTTTAGGGTCCGTCGTGTACTGGAAGGTATCTGCAGTGCCGAGCTTCAGGTTCCACACGCCACGCTTGATCGGGTGGCTACGATCATCACGGCGGCTGTAATAGATGGGCAGGCCAAAGCGCCGAAATGCCTCCGTGATCTGAACGAAATTGGCGACAAGGTCGTCATCCCGCTCTGCGCACATATCGTAGGCTGGATCGACGAAATTGTTGGTGGTGTCGATGTTCAGCAGAGCCACATTTTTACCCAAACCAATGCTCTCGCCGAATTTGGCTTTGGCGTAGGCCTGCATTTCAGCTTCACTGATTAAATCCGCCCAGCGACGAATTTTCGCGTTCGGTTTATTCGCCATAGCGCCCACCTATCTATGAAACATCATCGTGTTTATACTGACAGTGGCCAGCATGAAGGAGAGCGGATCATGGCTCAAGCCGCATCATTAGCTGATGATGTCGCTGTAAGCGGCGCCCGCGCGACGCCAGGACACAAGAACCGTTCCAGCCGCCACGCACGGGCTGCGTTTCATGCGGCGGACTTCCGCGCTTTATGGATCGGACTCTGGCTTAGAATTGCTGCGCTCTGCGTGATTTTAGTCTGGATCATGACGCTGGTCGGCCCTTATGAAACAACATTCTATCTGCCTTTTTGTGCTGGATATATCGCCATTGGTTATGGCCAGTACCTTGCCGGTAAGCAGGAACAGAGTTGGGCACTTTACGGCCTAATCCTGGCGGATTTTTTATTGATGGTTGCCACATTGGTCCTGGATAATCCACTGAATGAAGCCGTTAAACCGCCAGGCTAAGTCGCGTCTGAAGGGCGTGGCGTGTATCTGTTTATCCTGCTGGCCTCTGTCGCGGGTCGATATGATTCGCACCGGGTCTTGTGGGGCGGGTTTTGCGCCGCCATCTCTTGGACCGGGGCATTCTATTACCTGACCACCCGCCCCAAAGCCTTCACGCTTTTTGACATGGACGCACCGGTCACTGGCGATGCATGGATCGCGCTGACCACCAACCCATATTTCGTAGATATTGAGAAATTATGCGAAACAATCATCGTTCTAGCGATTGTAACCGTCATTCTGGCCACCATAACGCACCGTGCCAGAAGAATCGTCCGGGCGGAAATCACAGCGACACGGGAACGCGCCAACCTCGCGCGCTATTTCGCCCCAACGATGGCCGATGATCTGGCGGACCAGGATACGCCCTTTGACGTGATTACGTCCCAGGATGCCGCCGTGCTATTCGCCGACGTTGTGGGCTTCACCAAAGCGGCAGAGAATGAACCACCGGAACGAGTAATCGGCTTCCTGCGCGCCTTGCATATGCGCTTGGAGCGCGCGATTTTTGAGAATGATGGCACGCTCGATAAATATATGGGCAACGGCCTGATGGCGACATTCGGCACGCCCCGCTCTGGGCCAGATAACGCAAGCCGGGCCATTGCCGCCGCCCGTGCCATCATTGCAGAACAGGATGCCTGGAACGTCAGCCGGGCCAAAGCCGGGTTTGACCCTGTCCGGATTGCCGTCGGTGTCCATTAAGGCCCCGTCGTGTCCGGTGATATTGGGTCTGAGCGGCGTCTGGAGTTCGCGACCATCGGCGATGCCGTCAATCTAGCAGCCCGACTGGAGCAAGTGACAAGACCGCTGGACGCCGGCGTCGTCATTAGCGAGGAAACAGCGAGCCGTGCGCACATTGAAGACGCCGCCAGGGCTGAGGCGCTTTTGGACGGCTTTGTCAGCGCAGGCGAGGTGGAGATCCGCGGCCACTCGCCTGTGCGAGCACTTCGGCTGCCACTGACCTAATCGACCGGTCGCTGATCAATCCATCCAAGGCGGGGTTGGCAGGCCTTTCTCGCGCAGGAAATCTGGGTTGAACATCTTGCTCATGTACCGGGCACCGCCGTCGCACAGGATCGTGACGATGGTTTTGCCGGGGCCAAGGTCTTTGGCCATCCGGATTGCGCCGGCCACGTTCACACCGGATGATCCGCCGAGGCAAAAGCCTTCATGCTGCAGCAAATCAAACGCAATCGTCAGGCTCTCTTCGTCGGGAATCTGGTAAGCGTGATCAATCGGCGCATCTTCCAGGTTTGCCGTGATCCGGCCTTGGCCAATGCCTTCCGTGATGGAAGATCCTTCAGACTTGAGCTCACCATTTTTGTAGAATTCATAAAGCACAGCACCCGGCGGGTCAGCGATGCCGATGGCGACGTTCGGGTTCTTCGCTTTCAGGCCGATGCCTGTTCCGGCCAATGTACCGCCCGTGCCAACAGCGCAGATGAAGCCATCGACTTTGCCGTCCGTCTGCGTCCAGATTTCTTCCGCCGTCGTGCGAATATGGCCTTCGCGATTGGCGACGTTATCGAACTGATTGGCCCAAATTGCGCCATTCGGCTCCGATTTTTGGCGCTCTTCCGCTAGGCGGCGAGAGACATGCACATAGTTGTTTGGGTCCTTGAAGGGTGCGGCAGGCACTTGCACAAGTTCTGCCCCGGCCAGGATCAGCATGTCCTTCTTTTCCTGGCTTTGAGTTTCAGGAATGACGATCACGGTTTTGTATCCACGTGCATTACCAACGAGCGCCAAGCCGATGCCAGTGTTGCCCGCAGTGCCCTCGACGATCACACCGCCGGGCTTCAGCAAGCCCTTTGCTTCCGCATCCTGAACAATGGCGAGGGCGGCGCGGTCCTTCACGGACCCGCCTGGGTTCATGAATTCGCATTTCCCTAAAATTTCGCAGCCCGTGGCTTCACTCGCCGCGGTCAGTCGAACTAGGGGCGTGTTGCCGATTGCATCAATAAAGTCCCGCCGGAATTCCATGAGCCTAAACCCTCCCAAACCCTTGACCCGGCGACCTGATCGTGCGGACTATGCCGAGCATTTTTGCACAAAACGCAAAGATAAACTGTATTTTTCCTCTATTCCTTTTATGGGTCGAAACGCATATTAGAACAACCCGTAATTCACTGCGCCCGTAAATATCCTGACGGCGCTGGAGTGAGTAAGATGTTCAAAGGCTTGATCGAAGAAATCGACTCCTATGTCGCCCGCGATCCTGCCCTCAGGAACCGATGGGATGTGGTACTTTCATATCCAGGATTTCACGCGCTGACATTTTACCGCGCCGCAAACTGGCTCTGGCGGAAGCGCCTATTTACGCTTGGCCGCCTCGTCTCCCACCTTGGCCGGATGATGAGCGGCATTGAAATTCACCCCGGTGCCACAATCGGCAAGCGCCTGTTCATCGACCACGGTATGGGCGTCGTGATTGGCGAAACGGCGGAAGTTGGTGACGACGTAACGCTATACCAGGGCGTCACACTCGGCGGCACCGCGCTCGACAAAGGTAAGCGGCATCCAACACTTGAGGATTGCGTGATTGTTGGATCTGGTGCGCAAATACTGGGGCCATTTACGGTCGGTGCCGGTGCGCGCGTCGGGGCGAACGCCGTTGTCGTAAACGCAGTACCGCCTGCGGTTACCGTTGTCGGGATTCCAGCGAAAATCGTGAAGCGGGCTGAACCGACGCTAGAACCGGCAGACTTCGAAGCTTACGGCGTTGCGGCAGGCATGGCTGACCCCGTCGCGCGCAGCCTTGCTGCAATGCAGGAAGAATTAGAGGCACTTCGCACCCGCGTTGCTGAACTTGAAGACGACGCTGCGACCGTCGATTCAGGAAAGAACCAAGGCTGCAGCGCCGCCTAAACTACTTATCGTGGCTGGTTTAGCCGCGCAGCCTCAGCCATCACTTCAACGGCCTCGTCCTGCTTCGTACGGACAGTCAACGAAGCCAGGCCGATGTCTTCCCAGCGCTTATATCGCGCCTTGATGCGGGATGCTGGGCCGACCAGGGATTTCTCATCCACCCATTCGTCGGGCACGGCTGCTGCGGCCTCTTTTTTGTGACCTGCCAGAAAAAGTTCCTGAATGCGGTCAGCGGCATCGCCGAAGCCACGGCGGACCATCATTTCCTTATGGAAATTCTTATTCTTGTGCCCCATACCGCCGACATAAAGCGCGACTTCAGGCTTCAGCCGGTCCAGTGCACCCTGCACATCCTCATCAATCTCAACATGGGCTGACGCCACGATCTCAAAATTGTGGAAGCCTTTATCGACGCCCTTCGCCTGCGCCCTGGCAAAGCCTTCTTCTACCCAGGGCATATATTCCTGGACCGCAGTAGGCGTGAGGCCGAGCGGTAGCCAGCCGTCACATAGCTCTGCTGTCAGCCGGACAGTGGCCGCGTTCCCCGCACCGATATAAATTGGGATACCCGGGTTCATATGCAGAATTGACTGCAACGGCTTACCGACGCCAGCAGCACCTTCACCTTCATAGGGAAGACTAATTTCGCGGCCCTCGTGACTGACTGGGCCTTCACGACGGAAAACCTTCCGCATGATTTCCACATAGTCTTTCAGGCGGTAATAGGGTCGCCCCCAGGGCTGGCCATACCAACCTTCCACGATCTGTGGGCCAGACACACCCAAACCAGCAATAAATCGCCCACCGCCAGCCATTGCATCGACGGTTGCGGCAGACATAGCCGCATTGGCCGGTGTGCGTGCCGCTAACTGCATGATCGCAGTACCTAATTTTATGCGACTCGTCTGCCCTGCCAGGAACGCCAAGGGTGTCACCGCGTCAGAGCCATAGGCCTCCGCCGTCCAAACGCAGTCATACCCCAGCGCTTCCGCGCGCTGCACGCGCTCGACCGGCAGGTTCATCTCAGCGCCGGAATAACCGATGGAAAGTCCTAATTTCATTGCATTCCTCCAAGACCGATCCCGCTAGGAATCATTTATCCGCCTGAAAAATAGGCAGTTTTAGAAACCCGTTACATCTTAGTTTACCTGTTTACCTCTTGCGAACCATAGGAACTTGAGCCGTTGTGTCATTAGGACTGCGCAAATGTACTAAGCCATTTTGTATTCGGGGGCGGAACAAGGTGGTGATCATTGGCGTGGCTCAGGTAGAGGCTTAAACCACGGAAGGAATTCGTGATGGCGATTATTAGCGGCAATAATGCCGACAACGTTCTGAACGGTGCCGCAGACGACGATCGCATCGTCGGCCAAGGCGGCAAAGACACGATCAATGGCAATGCGGGTGATGACTTCATCCTTTGGCGCTAAGCCGATGGCGATGACATCATCGATGGCGGCGATGGCTTTGATACCGCGCGCTTCAATGGCGCTAACGGCCCCGGTGACAATATCGTCATCGAAGACGTGGTCGTCGGTGGCAATACATTCACACGCGTTTCGGGCGATGGCTTCTCACCATTCTCCAATCTCGTTTCCAATGTGGAGCGGATCACCGTATCCGGCGAAGGAGGCGACGATACGCTGACGATCACCGCGACAAATGCATCCGGGGTCCTCGGCGTCAACATGGGTGCCGGCGATGGTCAGGACATCCTGTTTGTTGGCCCCGGCGTTGGCTTAAAGATTGTGGCCCGCGCTGGCGACGCCGATGACCAGATGACAGGTGGTGACGCGGATGACCGTCTGCTTGGTGAATTTGGCCAAGACATGCTTGACGGCGGCGCAGGCGATGACTTCCTGAGCGGCGGCGATGGCGATGATCTAATCATCGGCGGCACCGGCGATGACGCGCTTGACGGTAATAGCGGCCAAGACACCATCAACGGCGGTGCAGGCAATGATGGCGATGATGTGCTGAACGGCGAAGACAGCAATGGTGTCATCCATGGCGGTCAAGGCCAAGATATCCTGAATGCTAGCGACGGCGCATTGGACATCCTTTTGGGCCAAGACGGCGACGACCAGCTCTATGGCGGCGCTGAGCGTGATGTTCTCGTTGGCAGCCAAGGCCAGGATGTAATGATTGGCGGTGCAGGCAACGATACGCTGAATGGCCAAACCGGGGACGATGTTATGACCGGCGGTGCCGGAAATGACGTGTTCATCTTTACGCCAAACTGTAACCACGACGTTGTCACAGACTTCGAAGATGGTTCTGACCGCCTGCGGTTCTTCAAAAATGGCGTTGCAGATATCATTGACTTGACAATCAGTGATCTTAACGGCGATCTCCTGATCTCTGTTACTGCGGCACCACAGAATGATGTTCTGCTGCTTGGCCAAGCTGGCCTCGCACTCGATGCTGGGCACTTCATCTTCTTTCCCTAATATCGATCAGATTACGTTCTGCACCTGGTCCCGAGTGGGCGGTGTGCTGAATACTGAAACCCCCGCACTCTTCATTGAATGCGGGCGTTTTGTTTTGATCTAACGCTTACCCCGCCGAACTGGCGGTGTCGCGTTCGCAGGGTCATCAGGCCATGGATGTTTGGGATACCGTCCCCGCAAATCAGATCGCACTGCGTGATAACTCCCAGACCAGAACCCGGCGATATCACGTGTCGTCTGCGCTGGGCGCCGCGCAGGTGACAGCAAGCGCAGCAGAATCGGTGCGCCAGCAGCCATGGGATGACTTTTTAGGCCAAATGCGTCCTGAATAATGATGTCTGCGACAGGCCCCGTCTCAGCTTCAAAATGGACAGCGGCAGTTCGGCCGCCAGCAAGCGTTATCCGCTGCGGCGCGGCTTTCGCCAGGGCCGCCGTTTGTTGCCAATCTAGCAATGATTTGAGCGCAGCAGTCAGCCCATCCGCCCGAATATCACGGAGCGTTCGCTTGCCATCCAAAGCCGGTGCCAGCCACAAATCAGCCGTATCCAGCAACGTAAATTCTGATAGATCCGGCCAACCATCTGTGTGTTCCGCCGCATATCGTGCACGGGTCAACCAATGCTGCGCCGCATCCGACCATGGTAAAATACTGAGCCCATTGGCCCGTACACCTTCCAATAATCCTTGTAGCGCTTCAGCATTCGTAGGCGCATCGGGTTGGCTCGATAGCTTGAGCCGCCCCAATCGTCGCTCGGCCCGCACTTGTACCGCGCCGGCATCACGATTGAATGCGACGACCCGATGGCCTTCGATGAGGTTGCCCGCCGCCTCCAGCACCGCATCCTCTGAAATTTCCGCAGCAGCCATGATGCGCGCGCCACCGGCACGGCCTGTTGCGTCAGCGATGACGATCCATTCTACCCGGGCAAGCGGGTCCGTCTCATCGACACTGGCGACGCGGCCATTAGCCATCTGAAACCCGCCATTGCCGCGCGCCTTCGCAATCCGGTCTGGCCAAGCGAGCGCTAGCACTGCACCCGCACGCTCAGGTGCCACGGTACTGCCGCTGCCGCCTGCCGTCTTAGCCATCCGCTCGGCCAGTCTTCGTGCTGCATCCGCCCGCGCGCCGCCCCCGCGCTGAAACCGGCGCAGGCGCTCTGCCAGATCAACACTCCCGCCGCCGAGCCCCCGTTCCGCCAAAAGTACCGATAGCTCTGCGGCAAGCTTGCCTTGGCCATCAACCGCTGCCTCGATAATCATGTGTGCTTCACCGGGCGGCGCCGGGATTTTCAGGAGCTGCCTACCATGACCGGTGATGCCCCCACCGTCACCGAACGCCCCAATTAGAAGCAAACCGTCAGTAGCAGCCGCAAACGGCCCAGGCGGCGGTGGATCAAGCCAAGCAAGCTTTGTTGGATCTGAAGCACCCCAATCTGCCAGCGCCAAAGCCAAAGGTGTCAGGTCTGCTTCCAGTATCTCCGGACGCGGAAAAGCTGGCAGCCCCCGCGTTTCCGCTTCATCCCAAAGCCGATAGCACACGCCGGGGCCAATGCGCCCAGCACGCCCTCGCCGCTGATCTACGGCAGAGATAGGCGCGCGCTCTGTCACCAAAGGTGCGAGGCCCATTGCTGGGTCAAACCTTGGCGCGCGCGCAAGACCGGAATCAATCACGATACGGATATCTGGGATCGTCAGACTGGTCTCCGCGATAGACGTCGCCAGCACGACCTTGCGCTTACCATCGTCAGCCTGCTTTACCGCTCGATCTTGCGCCCGTGGATCAAGCCCGCCATGAAGCTGATGGAGGCTGATCTTTTCGGCATCCAGCCCAGCCTCAATCAGGCGCTTTTCCGTGCGTTCAATTTCAGCGCGCCCTGGCAGGAAAGCGAGTATACCGCCCATCTCGTCTACAAGCGCTTTGCGGATCGCCGCCGCCATAGCCTCATCAATCCATCGCTCCCGCGCGCGGCCAAGATAATGGGTTTCTATCGGGAACGCCCGACCTTCAGACCGCACGACTGGCGCATCGCCAAGTAGCGCTGCCAACCGCATATCATCCAGCGTTGCAGACATAGGTAGGATGCGCAGGTCTGGGCGGAGGGATTGTTGAATATCAAGCGCCAAGGCCAGGCCAAAATCTGCGTCGAGGCTGCGCTCATGGAATTCATCGAACAGCACGGCGGCCACACCTTGAAGCTCAGGGTCCGCCAACGCCATGCGGGTGAAGACGCCCTCTGTCATCACTTCAATCCGGGTGCGCTTGGATATTTTGGATTCCATCCGTACCCGATAGCCAATTGTCTCGCCAACCTGCTCCCCCAGCAGGGACGCCATACGACCAGCAGCAGCGCGGACGGCAAGCCTGCGCGGCGCCAGCATCAAGATGCGGCGATCTTCGGCCCAAGGCACTCCCAACAAAGCCAAAGGTGCTAACGTTGACTTGCCCGCACCCGGTGGCGCCACCAGAACAGCGGATGTACCAGCAGCCAATGCGGCCAGCAGATCTGGCAGCACGGCCTCAATCGGCAGGCCGCCGGCAATTGTTTTGAGATCGATCAGCCGCCGCCACCTTGCATCATGGCGTCCATCCGGCGCTGCATTTCTTCGGGCGACACATCTTCGATTGACAGAGAGATTAGCCACACATGGCCAAAAGGATCACGGATACGACCAGCCCTTTGGCCGTAAAACTGATCTGCTACGGGTATTAGCACTTCCGCACCCGCGTTCGCTGCAGCAGCCACCGTCGCATCCGCATCTTGAGCGTTCAGCGCCATCCGGACAGGCGTTCCGCAAAGATCATTCAGCGAACCGCCAAGCCCGTCATCTGCAGCTTCGGCCAGAAAAATCGGCGTGTCGCTGATTTGGATTTCGCAGTGGACAATTTTGCCGTCTGGCATCCGCAATGGCGCACCCGCTCCTACTGCGCCAAACACGTGCCCGTGCCAAGCGATGGCCTTGTCTGCATCATTGACGGAGAGATATGCGATTACGTCCCGTACAATTGGATTGGCCATAAAGGCACCTTCATTCAGTTTGCCGTGAAGCCAGCGTCCACATAGATCATCTGGCCAGACATATACCGGCCGGCTTCTGAGCACAGCATGATCAGCGCGCCGTGCATGTCCTCTGTCACGCCATTGCGGCCAAGGAATGTACGGTTCGCGTTGTTTTGCCAGCGCTTGGCGTCATCCACGACCGGTTGGGTGAGTTCCGTTGGGAAGAAGCCGGGGCAGATGGCATTCGCCGTAATTCCATCCGGCCCCCAATCCTTCGCCATTGCCCGCGTTAGCCCTGCAACGCCAGACTTGCAGGCGGCATAAGCCGTTGTTCCAGGAAGCGCATGGCTGGTGGTGATGGAGCCAATATTAATGACTCGCCCCCAACCCTTCGCCTTCATGGCTGGGTGGAATTGCTGCGCCACATGCAGCGGTGCCATCAACTGCACCTGAATGACGGCAAGGAATTCCGCTGGGGATAGATCTTCCGCCGCTTTGCGCACGGTATTTCCAGCCACGTTGACGATGATGTCTGGATCACCGAAAGGCTTGCGCGCCGCAGCCGCCATCGCTGGCAAACTATTCAGATCGCCAACGTCAGCGACAACATAAGCCGCATTGTCCGCCCCAAGCTCACCCACCATTTCTTGTAGGCGCTCTTCCCGGCGCGCGGCCATAACGACTTTACCGCCAGCTTCAACAATGGCGCAGGCGAAGGAGCGGCCAATGCCGCTGGACGCACCAGTGACAAGCGCCACATGCCCGGCTAAATCGAATGCTGCAAGGCCTTTTGGCAGACTTGCGACTGGTGCTTCAGCCATGCTTATTCCGCCGCCTGCACTTCAGAAATTGCTTGGCCGTCAACACGGGTTTCGCCCTTCAGGTTGTCCACGGTGACATGGGTATCGTACCACGTGAGGATCGGCGCAGCGCCAAACTTCTCTGTCAGCATGGCTTCGCGCTCCGGCGTGAACCAAGCCTCTGCCGCCTCCCGACTTTCCCATAGATAGACGCCGCCGGTGCCTTTATCCCCATTCAGGTAATCCTTACGGATCAACCCTTTTGCGGCGAGGCTCCGGTAGGTTGGCGCGGTAGACGTACCAGAGGCAATCGCTTGCTCCTGGGTGCGCTTACCAAGCGGAAATTGGACGACAACGATGCAATTCGCCATAGATTGAAGTCTCCTGCTGAGTTAGCCGTGGGGTGCCAGAATTTGGCGGACGGTCTTAACGTCCTGCAGCTTATCGAACCCGGCATTCACTTCATCGAAGCCAATATGACCATCGACCAAGCTATCAACCGGCAAGCGGCCCTGCTTATACAGATTGATGAAACGAGGAATATCTCGCACTGGCACGCAAGAGCCCATATAGCTGCCCCGGATCGATTTCTCCTGGGACACCAGATTCCCCTGGTTGAAGGAGAATTCTGCGGTGGAGGGCGAAAGCCCTGCCGTCACGACAGACCCGCCATAGCGCGTAATCGCGTAGGCTGTGTTCATCGCTGGAATGGTGCCAGCAAGATCAACTGCATAATCAACGCCGCCATTGCTGATATCGCGAACCTGCTCAACGGCGTTCGCATCCCGCGCATTAACGGTATGAGTGGCACCCAATTGGCGGGCGAGGCCGAGCTTTGAGTCTTCGAGATCAATCGCGATGATCTTTTCCGCACCCCCAAGCCGCGCGCCCAGAACGCCATTCAATCCAACGCCGCCAAGGCCGATGATTGCCACCGTATCGCCCGGCAGAATGCGCGCGGTATTAATGACCGCACCAACGCCTGTCATGACAGCACAGCCGAAGAGTGCTGCATCGGCCAAGGGGATGTCCTTATCAATCACGACGACACTGCCACGGTCCGCAACCGCATACTCGGCCATACAGGATACGCCGGCATGGTGATTCACCCGCTCGCCGTTCATATCCCGAATACGGCTTTCGCCAGACATCAGGTTGCCAGCGCCTTTGGTCGCGGCAGCCAGTTCACAAATCTGCGGGCGGCCTTCCAGGCAGCGACGGCAACGGCCACACGATGAGGAGAACTGGAACACCATATGATCACCGACTTTGACGTCGGTCACGGCAGAACCCAGCTCCACAATCTCACCAGAACCTTCATGGCCCATAACTGTCGGCGTCGGGCGCGGCCTGTCGCCGTTCAAAACGGACAAGTCAGAATGGCAGAGCCCAGCGCCCGCAATCTTGATCACGACCTCATTCGGACCGGGTGGTGCCAGATCAATCTCTTCAATCGACAGCGGCTTTGAATCCACAAACGGACGCGGCGCACCGGATTGGCGCAGCACGGCGGCTTTACAGCGAATAGTCATGGAACAACGTCTCCCTCAAGACCAAGTTTCTATGCGTTGAGGAAGAGAGTATGCGGAGACGCGGATGAGGGAAAGGCTACCCCTTTGCTAATTCCCGGCCACGATCCCGAGCGGCGGTCATGGCGCGGGTCATGAGGTCGGTTTGGCCGGGGTCGGCCATCAGGACATCTAGCGCGGCCGCGGTGGTGCCGGCGGGGCTGGTGACGTTTTGGCGGAGGGTGCTGGGGTCCTCGGCGGCTGTGCGTGCGAGTTCGCCAGCGCCAGCCACGGTCTGTAACGCAGACTTGGCGGCGAGTTCGGGACTGAGACCTAGAGCTTCGCCTGCAGCAGCCATCGCCTCAATCAGGTGGAATACATAGGCGGGGCCGCTGCCAGACAGCGCGGTTACGGCGTCCATCAACTCTTCGTCTTCAATCCAGTCCACGACACCAGCAGCCTGCATCAACGTATCGCTCAAGCTTCGTTGAGCGTCTGTCGTGGCAGCGTTGGCGCAGAGGACGCTCATGCCCATGCCGATAGCGGCGGGTGTATTTGGCATGGCGCGAACGATTGCTGCATCTTTGCCGAATGCGGCCTCAAAGAACGAAATCGGTGTCCCTGCTGCAATCGAAAGCGTGACGGCAGATTCAGCCAATGCCGCGAAAGGCGGGGCGGCATCGCCCATGCTTTGTGGCTTCACGGCCATGACGATGGCGTCCGGCTTGAAATCAGCAGGCACGGCAGACAGATCACCAACGACCGTAACATCGGCTGCATCAATCAAATGCGCGACGGCGGCTTCCATTGGTTCGATCACAACGAAACGGCTTGCAGCCTTGTTTTTACGCCAGCCTTCCAGCAGCGCGCCGCCCATTTTACCGCAGCCAACCAACAGCACGCCCGTCATCGATCAGGCCCTCCCGACAGGTTCCAGCAAGGCGGCAGCGACAGCGTCGGACGCGGACTTGCCGCCCCATAGTACATATTGGAAGGCCGGATAAAACCGGTCGCATTCCTCCAGCGCGATCTCGACAAGGTCTTCAAGCTGCTCGACCGTGGCACCCTGCAAACCGCGCATCAGCGACGCATGGCGGAACACCAACAGGTTTGAATCCACATCAATACCAAAATGCCCAAGCGGCATCTGGTCATTCACGAGAGACAGCATCTCGAGCACCGCGCTGCGTCGTTCCGGCGACAAGCGGAGATCGCATGCGCAGCCGAATTGCAGCATGTTTAAGTCATCGCGCCACGCGAACATCAGGCTGTAATCCGCCCAACGACCAGACACACCAGCGATAAGCTCATCGGCGACAGATCGCTCGAACTGCCAATCATTGGCGGCGACGATTTCTTCAACCAAGTCGAGCGGGTGGAAGATATCCACTTCCATGGAACATCCCTTCGAATGTCGGCGAATGCGCCCCAAGCAGCACACTCTCACAATCCGGCAGCGACGAAACGCCCCGGAGCGCACGGAACCTGACACCCGCGAATCGGTGTTGCAAGACAAGATTCGTCATAGAATCAATTTTCTAGGGGATTCTTTAAAGATTCCTGTGGAGAAACCTATTCCGACCCTTTGGCGGAAGCCATTTTCGCCTCTAGCGCAGCAACACGGGCTTCCAGGGCCACCAAGGCGGCCTCAGCCTGTTCCTGCCCGGCGCGGGCATTGGCTGCCATCGTGCGCGCAGCTTCGAAATCCTCACGGCGAACAAGGTCAAATTCCTCGATCAGCTTTGCTGCCTGGGTGCGCATGAGCGCCTCCGCATCACCTTTCAAGCCGCCTGCAGCGCCAAGCGCGCCGCCTGCAACCCGGGCCAGATCTTCAAAAATGCGACCAGCCGCTGGGCCACGACCCGTAGGGCCTGAATTGAAAGGTCCGTCATTCGCCATCGCCGAACTCCCCTTGATGTAAAAGCCATTGTATAACAGTCCGAGCCGCCATACGCCGCAACATAAGGTCGCTCGATAACGCCCATGTTTGTAATCCCGTTCCCCTCAATTGACCCAACGCTCGTAGAGATCGGTCCGTTCGCGATCCGCTGGTACGCACTCGCCTACATCGCTGGCCTGATGATCGGCTGGGGCTATGTGCGCCGGTTAAGCCAAAAACCGCCCAGCCTGCTAACCGATAAACATGTCGACGACCTGATGGTTTGGATGACGCTGGGCGTTATTTTGGGCGGACGCCTTGGCTATGTACTGTTCTACAAGGCCGGATATTACATTGATCACCCACTAGAAGCGCTGCAGGTATGGCAGGGCGGTATGTCATTCCATGGTGGCTTCCTTGGCGTTGTGCTCGCTGCTTACCTATTTGCGCGGCGATACAAGCTGCCGCCGCTGCACCTGGGTGATCTGGTTGCGTGCGCCGCTCCAGTCGGGCTGCTGCTTGGCCGTATCGCGAACTTCATCAATGGTGAGCTTTGGGGCCGGGCCAGTGATGTACCTTGGGCGATGGTGTTCCCGGCCGATCGCCTGCAGATTCCCCGCCACCCGAGCCAGTTATATGAGGCGCTGCTGGAAGGGTTGGTGCTGTTCATCGTGCTGTTCATCGCCTCCCAGAAGGAAAGTGTTCGCCGGAAGTATGGCCTGCTTATGGGCATATTCATGGCTGGGTATGGCCTTTCCCGCTTCATAGTTGAGTTTGCACGAGAACCGGATGCGCACCTGGGTGCCATCGTCGCTGGTGCCACCATGGGCCAGCTCTTGTCGATACCGATGATCCTGGTCGGGCTCTTTTTGATTTGGCGCGCTCGCAATGCCTGAAGCGCTTGCAGCGCGGATCGCCGCTGAAATCAAGGGCCTCGGGCCTATCGGCCTCGACCGTTACTGGGAGCTGGCGCTGCTGGACCCGGCGGAGGGCTATTATCAGAAGCAAACTGCTATCGGCGACGGTGGAGACTTCACGACAGCACCCGAGATCAGCCAGATATTTGGCGAACTGGTCGGCCTTTGGTTGGCGGATCGCTGGCAGGCTGGGGGTGCTCCAAGCAGAATCAGCTATGCGGAACCAGGGCCAGGCCGGGGCCAGTTGATCGATGATATTTTCCGCGCTGTAACCGCTCAACCAGGGTTTCCAAGCGACATTAAGGGGGCCGTGCTTGAGCCCAGCCCGCGCATGCAGGCATTCCAAGCCAAAGCTTTCGCCAAACATGGCATTCAACAGGTTGAATACACGGAT
>Ga0315322_10000502_pt1 | contig 29213 bp, 27 predicted proteins | sample M110021515metaG_FD_203461 | JGI IMG/M metagenome (GOLD analysis project Ga0315322, IMG submission 203461) | Ammonia-oxidizing marine archaeal communities from Monterey Bay, California, United States - M1 100m 21515 | ecosystem: Environmental > Aquatic > Marine > Intertidal zone | place: USA...
AGGCCAAGATGGTTGACGTTGAGAAATCGTGCTTTGAAGTCGAGACAAAGACAATCTGCATTCCCCGCGTTGTCTTTCCATGGCAACGGAAAAAAGCATGCGGATCATGTGACTCCTGCGATGGCAGTGGCTGCAACAGCTGCGTCAACAACGGTGCAAAAACCCGTTGCATTCGCGTCATCAAAAAGAAAAAGTACACATGCCCTGAATGCCGGTACTCATGGACCCCCAACACATCGGGATGCTGCGACGCAGCCTGTGATGCTGCTTGCGATGACGGATGTGCCAAAACGGACATCAGTAAGACGCTACCCACCAAAGTCGTCAGTCATGGAGTTTCTCTGCCACCATGGCTGAGAACGAATGCAACACAAACAGTACCTCGCGAGTTACACACAACGGAACTGCAACCGGTTCAGATGCAGGCTCGCACTCCTTGGTCATCCTACAACCGTCAATGAAAGGCAGACCTCGAAATTGGTGTCGAGGCAAAGCAGGACAGTTTGAATAGATAGGACGAGGCGTGATACGCCTCGTCCTTTTCTTTTGGAATTACCCAACTTCTTTGGGCCCCCCGCACCTCACAGGTCGCCACAGTCAAAGTCAAAAAAGTTTGATCAGCTCCCGACAGAAATCGGGCAGATCGTCAGGGCGGCGACTGGTGACATGGTTACGATCAACCACAACTGCTTGATCTGAAAAAATCGCACCAGCGTTCACCAGATCATCTTTAATCCCAGGTGAACCTGTCACGCAGACTCCCCGGTAAACACCTGCCGAGATCGGTATCCAACCTCCATGGCAAATCGCGCCAATCGGCTTCCCCGCCTTGTCAAAAGCCCGCACGAGATCAAGCACGACTTGATCTCGTCGAAGCTTGTCAGGCATGAACCCACCTGGAACCACCAAGGCATCAAAGTCGGCTTCATCCATGTGCGTGATTGCCACATCACTTTGACAGGGATAGCCATGCTTGCCGCTGTACACCACTGAAGCTTCGGGGCCGGCGACGATGACCTCCGCCCCGGCCTCCTGTAACCGAAGCTTGGGATACCAAAGTTCTAAATCCTCATAAATCTCGCCAACCAGAATCAGAACCCGTCTACCTCTCAGCGAGACTTCAACCTCAGACATTCGTGATCACCTTTGCTGCAAAAAAAAATTCCCATCACACCCACCCACGATCCATTTCTGAGATACAGGCATTAACCAGCGATTCACTGCCCCTACGGGAAACCCACAAGCAGCAGTTGCAACACGATTGTGGAAGCTACTTAGTCACAACTGACCAACAAACGCAACCGCTACCACATGCAGCTAAATCGCCTCGTTCCCCCGTTCTCCAGTTCGGATTCGAACACAATCATCCATCGGCAATACAAAGATTTTTCCATCACCGATTTCACCTTCATCCCCAGATCGGCCTCCCGCAACAATCGCGTCAACGGTTGGCTTGACGAACTCTTCATTCACTGCGATTTGCAGTTGCACCTTCCTGAGCAAGTTGACGCTGAACTCATGGCCCCGATAGACCCCCGTCTGTCCTCGCTGGCGTCCAAATCCTTGGCAGTCCATGACAGTCAGACGAAACACCTCAACCTCGGTCAAAGCCTCTTTGACGGATTCCAACTTACTTGGCTGGATGATGGCGATGATCAATTTCACGGATACGGGAGTCCTACATAGTGAGAAATGACAACCTATTACCCCCTACAGTAACCTATCGAGGTACCGTGTAAAAAGCGGGCAGAGGTCCAAGAGTAACGAAAAAGCTCAATGGAAAAAACGTCATGACAAAAAAAGAGCCAGCCCAAGTGGGCTGGCTCAACGAAGTCCTCTGGCCTTGCCTGGCAAAACCCAGTCCCGGGTGAGCGAGGCGGACGCTCACCCGGGATACTGGGAGCTTCTGGCCCAGGCAAGAGCCAAGAAGTCTTCAACATTTTTTTAAAAGTCTGCTGCTTACCGGTGACCCCGCTGCAGGTCTTGCGAGCCAGCAACGGGGCCGCGGTAGGTAGTCGGATTAGGCGATTGCACCGCCGGAGACACCATCCGATGGGTAAGCGTGCATGCCATGCTCAGAGATATCCAAACCTGCCTGTTCTTCCTCAGCCGACACTCGCAGGACGCCTACCGCTTTGAGAGCGAGAAACACACCGAACATTGTGAAGAAGGCCCACGCACAGATAACCAACGTGGCGATTGACTGCACCATGATGAAGCCACCGACTGTCTCAATTCCATCAGGTAGGTCGCCGAAGATCCCGGTCGCGATACCGCCCCATACGCCGCAAAGCCCGTGCACCGGCCACGCACCTACGGGGTCATCAATTTTGAGTTTGTCGAGCATCAGAATGCCCAACACGACCAATGCTCCTCCGGCAGCACCGATAACGAGTGACTCCCACTGAGCGACACGATCACAGTTGGCAGTGATCGCTACCAAACCACCTAGCACTCCGTTCAGTGCCATTGTGAGGTCAGGTTTACTGAACAAAGCCCAGGCAGTGAGCAACGCAGCGACAGCCCCAGCAGATGCAGCGAGTGTCGTGGTTAGGGCAATGTACGTGGTTGCTTCGGCGTTCGACGCTCCAGCGTACGTTAGCTGGCTACCGGGATTGAAACCGTACCAGCCAATCCAAAGTATGAAGACCCCGAGAGCAGCGAAAGCAATGTTGTGGCCCGGAAGGGGAACACTTTTACCATCGGAGGTAAACCGGCCCAGTCTTGGGCCCAGAACGATCGCGCCTGCCAAGCCTGCAAATCCACCCACAGCGTGCACGACAACGCTTCCCGCAAAATCCTGGAAACCCATCGCGTCAAGAAATCCTCCACCCCATTTCCACGAGCCGCTGATGGGGTAGATCAGACCTGTTAATAAAGCACTGTAAACCAAGTACGCACCAAACTTCATACGTCCTGCGACGGCACCAGAGACGATCGTTGCGGCAGTCGCAGCAAACGCCACCTGAAACAGGAAGTCAGCAGAGGAACTGTAGTCCCCGGGGGCTTCGGGATTGTCGCGAGCCACGAAAGAGCTAGGCTCGCCGAGGACACCCTCGAAGAGCCAATTGTCTCCTGGATACATCAACCCAAACCCGACGAATAAGAATAAGATGACACCCACGGACAAGTCCATCACGTTCTTGGCAAGGATGTTAACCGTATTCTTCGCGGAGTTAAGTCCGACCTCGACCATAGCAAAGCCTGCCTGCATGAAGAGAACAAGCACGGCACAGATGAACATGATCAACGTGTTGATCGTGTACGCGGAATCCGCCGCGTCAAAAGCAACCAACTCGGTCTCTGCAACTTCGTCTGCCGCCACCGCGTCCAGCGCGGCGGTTTCGGTCGCCTCAGGAGCAGCCTCCGCCGCCGCTGCCTCATCCTGAGCGAGAATGGGGTTGCTCCACGCGACGGAAACTCCCGCCAAGCCAAACAACAATAATCCTGTGAGCAGATGCGCTCGCAACGTACAAAACATCTTGGGGGTTACCTTCTGCAAATGAATCCTGAAAGAGTCACCTCGCCCACCGGCGAAGCTTCAACTCGATGACAAATCGGACTTCACAAAACACCTGTCTCTCCTGCCCGGGCCAACTATGGATCGCTCATTGAGTCGACGGCGTTGATGCGATAGAGGCATCGAACTGTCGCGACTGGGGTAAGGCAAGCCGCGCGCCAAAGCACAGAAGCAAAAGCTTCAGCTAAATCGCAAGCTATTGCACAGTAAGGCTTTAAAAAATTTGCAAGGTTCGGTATCGCCAACATCGCATAGCCCACGACTCTAGCGCACCCACCCTACATGCTCAGAATCAGGGCACGAACAGACGACGGCTGCCTTCTTTCAAAGCAGTCCAACACTAAGTGCAGCGTTTTTTGCCGAACTAAAAGGCTAATTCAACCGCAGTGCTGTTTTTGGATTCGAAGTATCGAGCACCATGGCATCATTGCTGGCGCAGAAAGGTGCAATAAGTTCCCTTGAGCCCATCACAGCTGCCCATTTTTCAGGCAACCAGAATACGCACCGAGACGCGCAGACTTATAATTCGGCATTCCTTGCGGAGCTTCACGCGGCAGCTAGGCAGACGGCTCCGCTCGCTTGAAAACTGGGCGTCCACCAGATTCCAAATCGCATTCATCACCAACTCAAACAACATAAAAAAACCCGATCGCCTAAGAGGCAATCGGGTTCGAAGCTTTGTCCTTTGTCGAATCACTTTCAATTCAACGACAGGTTCACACTCACGTACCTTGGTAGAGGCACTAAAAAGTCAGGATAGCAGAGGTGGCATACGAGAATCGATCATCCTTGACACCGGTAACGGCGTTCTCGCTCCAATCCCAACGTAGTTCTGGTCGGAACAAGAGGTTTGCACACCAGCGGTAGTTCATTCCGAGAGTCAACTCGTAAAGATCTTCGTCAACGTTGGTCGTTGCAAGCCCATCACTATTCAACCACTCAAACCTTGCTCCCAAAGTGGTGCAGTCGTTGACAGTCTTGAACAAATAGTTGCTGATACCGACGGCACTAGCTTCACCATCATTCAAATCAACCAAGCTGGTCTGCATGGCATATTTGAGATCACAACGAACATCGTAAGCGGCCACAATCGAGTGGATATACCCTTGAGCGAGTGGCCCACTCGCAGGATTGTCTCTGAACTTTCCGCCCATGACGTTGTAGCTAGCGTTCAGCCGATCCGTCAGGTCGAGAGCAACGCCCCCCACAAATACATCGCCGTTGTCCTCAAAAGCGGTGTTCACACCCTCAACCCAGCCACCAGTCAGCGTGACGTTATCCAGGCCTGAGTAGGTAGCCACAACACCCGTTGCGGTATACGAGACCTGCGAGATATTGAATGCGAACGAGTGGCTCGAGAAGAAGTTCTTGGTAGCTTCTACCGACTCATACCCAATATTGGTAATCATGTGACCAATTTTGGCAGAAAGATTGCCATAGCCAACTTCCACATAGAGCTGCGGAAGTGCCGAGCCGTAGTGTGTGCCGTTATCCCAAGAGTTGTCATAGCGGGTGCCACCAGGGTTTCCGAACGCTTGAACTTCTGGACCGTCAGTACCGTAAAGATAGTCAACGCGTCCCCCAATATCGAAACCGCATGAGGCGTCGATCGCACGCTCGGCGAACAACCAGCCCTGCTGTAGCTGGAAGTGTTCGGTGTAACTGTTGAAGTTGGTGCCGTCAAAGGTACCCAGACCAAATCCCTGCACATCTGACTGATATGCTGTCTGCAGCCATCCACCTGCCGAAATTCGGTTGCACTCACCGAACAATTGCCAAGGGTCCCCGATGCAGCAATCGCGGCACGCGAGGCTAGCAATTCGGTCACACAAGCCGCAATCACCAAGATCGATTCCACAACCTGCAGAATCACAACCTCCATCACATGCATCGCCATCACACGCGTCGTCGCAAACTGGCTCGCATCCGCAAACAGGCTCGCCGCAGTCACAATTCGCCTCACAGGAGACCAACTGCACATCATTTGTCTGGTCAGCAAAAACGTTACCTGCATAGGTTCCGCAAGCAATCGCTGCAATCAATGCCAATTTCGTGAGCTTCATCGCTGGTGAACTCCCAAGGGTTCGGGGTCTTGATTGAATCGCCCCAGCTTGATGCGCTGAGCAATCTTTCAGTCAGATGAAAAGGTGAGGGTAAAAACCATCACACAGTCAAACTCACGTGAATCGGGCTATTCGGTTACTTGAGAGATCGACGGTTGACTTAATCTTCTGAAGTCGCCACATGGAAGTTTACCGCAACGAATTGGACAAATAGCAGAAGTTTGTGAACCTATTCCGGTCAGTAGGAAGGATTGCCCTCAACGGATCCCTGGCTAGAACCAACGGCGCATAAAAAAACCCGGCCGCCCCAACAGGGCGACCGGGTTAATTTTTTTCAATGAATCCGCGGTTTCGGCGATTGCTAACGTCGGGGAGAAACGCTCGGCACCCCCCGCACACGGATTCCTTGGTGCCTTAGAAAGTCATAACAGCATCAACAGCGAACTTGAAGCTGTCTTCGATTACGTTGCTATCGCTGTCCAACAATCCGTCGTACCAGTCATAGCGAATCTCTGGACGCCAAGTCAGGTTTGCACATTGACGATGGTTAACACCAAGCGTCAAGTTGTAGGTGTCGTAAGAAGGGCCACCAACGGATGGTGTAGTGTTCCACCACTCGAAACGAGCTCCAACGCCAGTACAATCATTGATCGTTTTGATCAAGTAGTTGTTGACGCCGATGGACTCACGAAGGTTGGTATCAAGGTAGTCGCTCTGCATGATGTACTGAACATCGCAGCTGACGTCGTAAGACGCGACAACCGAGTGCATGTAACCATTCTCGTTGTCAGTGAACACTGGATTACCGTTGCCAGCTTCGTTCAAGCGGCCGCCAATAGCAGCGTAAGTGACGTCAAGACGGTCAGTCAGCCCCAGCGAAACTCCACCAAGGAATGCATCGCCATTGTCCTCGAATCCACTGTCATAACCCTGAACGTATCCACCGTAAAGTGTCACGTCGTCGCTATGCTCGAGAGTCGCCAGAATACCAGTGTGAGTGAATGGCTCACTGTTGTACATGGTGTTCGCATGGCTGTAGAAGAAGTTGCCAGTCGCTTGGACCACTTCGTAACCGATAATGGTGTAGAAGTGACCAACCTTAACGGACAGGTCGCCGTAACCAGCTTCCAAGTACAGTTGCGGCAATGCTGAGCCATACTGGCTGCCGTTGTTCCAACCGTCTTGGAAGTCGTAGGTTCCGCTTGGGTTACCGAATGCCTGAGTGTCAGGTCCATCAGTACCGTAGACATAATCAATTCGTCCACCGATATCGAATCCACAGGAAGCATCAATCGCCTTCTCGGCGAACAACCATCCCTGCTGAAGTTGTACTTTATCGGAGTACTTGTTGAAGTTGATCGTTGGGTTGGTGAAGTAGCCTAACTGCATCCAACCACCAGCAGTGATTCCGTGGCACTCACCGAAGAGAGTGTACGGGTCACCGAGGCAGCAATCGCCGCAGTCAAGGCAGCTTCCAATTCCGCAATCGCCGAGGCCAAGGCCACAGCCTGCTGAATCACAACCTGAGTCGCAACCTGAGTCGCATGCGTCGTCACAAGCAGGCTCGCATCCGCAAACCGGCTCGCCACAGTCACAATCTGACTCGCAGGAAACCAACTGAATTTCGTTTGTTTGATCGGCAAAAACATTGCCGGCGTAAGTACCGCATGCAATCGCGGCAACAAGCGCCAATTTGCTAAGCTTCATTTGCTTTATTAACTCCCCAGTTATCCATTTCGGGTTCAGGTGCAATTTGCACTGCATGATTCCGTGCGACCAAAAGGTGTCGACGGATAGACGAAAACATTTCCGCAATCGGTTGCTCAAGGCCGCGTCAGGCCCCCTGAGGGACACCGACAGATACCGAATCACGCCAATTTCTCAGTAGTAGGTATCGGACAGTCGCGGGAAGAAGAACGTATTTTAGCCTTAAAACACTCAAGAATCTGTCGCCGCGCTTACATTCAGTAGTGGTTAACCAAGGCTTACTAACTGCTGGCTTTGGGTAGCCCTGTGAAGGAATACGGATTAGGCAGACGATTCAGTGTAAATCTGACAGCACAAACTGCTGGGATGCCAATTTTCCGTTAAATTCACGGCAATCACTCGCTTGCCCATCGAGTCATTCACGACTGCAGAACCCGCTGACTTCTCAAGAGCCTCTGAGAGATTCTGAGTAGGAAACCCTGAGAGCCTGATTAGGAAACCCTGCCAAAATTCAAGTCCCCATCGCTTGAACCGTTTTTAATGTTTCTTGAAACATCGATTTCCAAGGTGTTGTCGATTTGTCGTCGGCCTACCCGATCGGCCTGCGATACGTCAGAATTGCGGGCGATCAGTCTATGTGGGCTGGCAGTATGCGATTCCTCGACTCGAGACGAGCTTTTCGATGGCGTTTTGGCGGTCCAAGAAGAACAAGGAAAACGATGCCTTGGGGCATAAATCGGCAGCTTCAAGTGAAGTGCCCGAAAAACAGTCTACGAGTCAGCCCAAAACTGAAGCGGCGGAAAGCCGAAACGAAAACAAGGGTCCTGCAGCCCAGTCCACGGCGGACGAACCCACCGCTTCGGCAGCACGCTCAGAGCCAAAGCCCAAACCATCTTCTGGCGGTTTATTCTCAAAGATGCGGGGCGCGCTCTCAAAAACGAGGCAAACGCTTAGCACCGATATTCGAGACCTCTTCAAAGCAGAGGGGACGCTAGTCGATGACGATTTTCTGAAAGAGCTCTTTTCGAGGTTGATTCGAACTGATATGGGAGTCACTTCAGCGGAAGCCATCCGGGATGACGTCGCAACCCGCCTGCGAGCAAGAGTGGTGTCACTGGAAGAGGTGCTGGAGACGATCACTCAGCAAACCCAAACCATGCTTGCACAGGAATCAACGGGGATTCAGTACACTGACTCGGGCCCCACGGTGATCCTGGTGGTTGGAGTCAATGGAAGTGGCAAAACCACTTCCATTGGCAAACTCGCAAATCATCTTCACCAATCCGGCCGCAAAGTCGTGCTGGGAGCTGGTGACACATTCAGGGCTGCTGCCGTTGAACAACTCACGGTCTGGGCAGGTCGGATCGGCTGTGAAATCGTGACTGGCAAGCCGGAAGCCGATCCCGCCAGTGTCGCCTACCAGACCGTTGACAAAGCTCTGGCGATTGGTGCCGATATTGCGATCATTGATACTGCAGGAAGATTGCAAACGCAGGTCAATCTGATGCAACAACTCGAAAAAATCCGACGTGTTGTGGAAAAGAAAATTGACACGGCACCGCATGAGGTACTGCTCGTACTGGATGCCACCGCTGGCCAGAATGCGATCAGCCAGGCCCAAGGGTTCAGTGATGCCGCGGGCTGCACAGGCATTGTGCTTGCCAAGCTTGACGGTTCGGCAAAAGGCGGAGTGATTCTGCCCATTCGTGAAAAATTCCAGCTACCCGTCAAGTTCGTCGGTCTCGGAGAGGGCGTTGATGATATCGCCGCCTTTGATGCCGCAGCTTTTGCCAAAGCACTCTTTGCACAGTAACGGTTTCATGCTTCATCTAAAATCCGAGTCGACGACCCAATGGCTGCATCAGGTTGATCAGCACTTGGATGAGATTCTCATTGATCATGCCCACTGCGAACGCAAAGCCGCAACCACGGCCATGAACCTGATGAACTCCTATACCGAGAATCGCGATTTATGTCGCGAAATGACTCGAATCGTCGACGAAGAACTGGAACATTTCGAAATGGTTCTGTGTTTGCTTGACGATCGTGGAATCAAGTTCCGTCGCCTCGCTGCCGGGCCCTATGGCCGCAAGCTAAATGCCTTGGTTGGGAGCCAAGAACCCGAAAGAGCAGTCGATCGCTTGCTGATCGCTTCCTTGATCGAGGCTCGTAGTTGCGAGCGATTCAGTTTACTCAGCGAGCATGTGCGTGACCGAGACCCCGCTTTAGCCGATTTTTACGCCAGTCTGTTTGAAAGCGAAGCCAGACACCATACGACCTATGTCCGGCTGGCGGAACACTTTACTTCACGAGAAGACGCTCGGGTCCGTTTAGCCCAACTGTCGTCAGAAGAATCTGCGATTCTTGCCGAAGGCAGCGATCTCCCAAGAATGCACAGCTAGCTGATGTTTCACAATTGAAACAGTTAATTTCAATTGTCCTTTGGTGCAGTTTCACAACACGCGGGATCAGTTACTTTAGACTCTTCCTACCCCTCGCGGTGTCGAGAGCAATTGACTGAGCAACGTTGCAGGTTATTTTTGTGCTGCTGCAGAAAAGCCGAGGCCGACAAAAAGGCCAAATTTCCAATCGTTTCTGCACGTTCCTTTCCACGATGGAAATGGCTGCGAATCAGCCCATCGATTCGCCAACCGGATGAGCCGGTCCATTTTTCATCCCGAGTGCATCGATGCGCCCCGTATCGCAAGGAAAAGGAACCTCATGCAGTTTCGCATCTACTTTCTGTTGTTCGCAATTTCGATCGCACATGCCAACATTATCAGCGTTGCAGCCGATAGCCAATCCATTGTGCACTTCGACATTCCCCCCAGCGTCGCGGCAGACGTTGTTGAATCAAGTAAGGGTAGAGCGTTATTGCAAGTTGAACTGAAGCTATCGTCGATGATCAGTTCTCCAGAGAAGGCTCGAATCGATCAATGGCTCGTACGCTGCCAGCCGCGCGGACAATTTGCATCCATTGTTGACTACAGTCCCCGCACCGAGACAGGCTCGGATATCGTAACACCTATTCAGATCAAACAATCAAAAGAAAAGCACCAATCCCTGGGCGTTGGTGTGAACGGCGACTACTTCTCAAGTTTACGTGGCAATGCAGGTTTAGATCACACCAGAAAGAATATTGATTCGGTGGAATTCGACCGCCTTGCTCCCGTCCATGCAGTAACCGCCGCCGGAACGATCAACCGAGGAACTGGTGTCTACTTCAAACTGCGATGGACGGCCGAGCAAATCCTGGAAGGCCAAAAGACATTCCAGTTAGTGCTGGACGTTCCCGACACTTGGCGGACAGGCCTGATCGATATCTCAGTCATCGCTCAAGCGGAACACAAGACATTCGTTAGTTGGGAACAATCCACAAAGACCTTGGGGGCAGCGAATTTTGTTATCGCAGTTTGTCGTTCGGATGACATTCACGCATGCGAGGTCGCTCGGAGAATGGCAAACGCCGAACATCAACTTCGCAGCAGGATCAAAGAAGAAACAGCATCCAAGCCCAGTAATTCCCTGTCCACACTACTGCGGAAAATGACAAAAAAGATGGATTTCGAAAAACCCAGCCGCGACCTATTAGAAAGGTTGATGCGAAACAAAGCGGACCCGCGTCTGGACTCTGACATTCGCAAGCTTCCCATGCCGTGCCGATTGGCAGCACTCAACTATTCTGATGCCCAAGCTTCATTCACACGATTGAACGAACAACCCATCAAGAAATGAGCGGCTCGCAAATCATTGCTTTCAGGGTCAGTCGAGGCTGCGGTAATGGCAGTCCCCCGCATGAGTCGTCGAACGCAAACCCATGCATTCGTTACGACAAGAGCATCGCAGCTCAGTGCAGAAGTATCACCATTCTCAGTTGTTGCTAAAACCGAGAGCAAGAACCGCGTCACGCCCAAGTGGATTTTTCAGGAATTGTCGATGGCAATCCGGGCAAAGATCATATCGACCGTGATGACTTGTCTCCGCTTCCTCATCAGTCGCGATGACAGGTTCATGCATCCCCTCGAGAATTTGGTGTAATTCGTTCAGGTGATCGACGTCGTCTTCAAATTCCGGCTCAACATCACTAGCCGCAGTTTGAATATCAATCTGCACGATGAACCGTGTTTGACTATCGGTGTTGATCTGGCGCTTACAACGATCACATGTATAGTGGATCATCTATTAAGTGCTCGCGTGGAAGGTGTCCCACAACGTGACTGGGAACAGATCCAGTCGGAATGAAATAGAAATAAATACATCGTGAGACTTCCCCCATGGTAATGACCTGTGAGTGGCGTTCGCAAGCCAAATCAGGGTTTCTTTTTTGCATCTCGACAACACCTCCTGTGGGTTTCGCTGTCGGCCAGCCGCATCGAAGGATGGAACACGGCATTTGTTCCAGCCCAGATTGTCAAGAATACAACCCACTGGGGTAGAGTTATCGGGGACCACCACCGAGGTTCATTGGGCTCTTGATGAGCCTTGGAAAACAGCTCTGTTTCCAGGCTGAGCCGCTCGCAAACAGGGCACATGCAAGATGATCCAGCCCTCCGATCAACCAAACTGTGCCCTATGACATCCTCTTGCTCGTTGACATCGTCTCGATCGTCATCTCGATCGTCGGGAAAACAGATCGTTTTGGTGGTGACATCGTGACTCGACACTTGGTTAACGAGTCTGGGCAGTGGCTAACGAGTCTGGGCAGAGTTCCCGGCTTTCGCTTCCGCGGACCCTGACTTTCGGTCAGACGTGGGAGCGTCACGCGTGTCTGATTTCTCTGACATGGATGTCCTGCTGTCATTTGCCCCCTGTTTCGGATTAACTTCGTTGGATGGTTTGAAATCGCCATCCTGAACTTTTTGCGAAACCGTCTCGGGACGAATCTCGAGTAACATCCCCGGCAGAAAATCTTCGGGTAACGAATCCAGATCTCGGTCATCCAGAACTTTCACGGCAAAGCCACGCTTTTTTGATTCGGAAATCAGGCGTTCAATCGCTTTCACATTGCCATAAGCCAATAAACATCGTCCTCCGGGTTTCAGATGAAGGGGAATACCGTCAAGCAATGTATCCATCAAACGAAACCCGGGATCATAAAAAGCGTGATCCGCTGGTTTGCCCACAACACCGTCTTCCCACGGTGGATTTGAGATCACGAGATCAAACTTTTCGCCGTAATCGATCACCGAAAACGCCCCTGGGTTATCACGATCAACCTGTCGGACATCCAGTGATTGGTCTGGGCAAAGCATCGCTGCATTGTAGGCAGCGTTAGCCACAGCGGCGCGATTGATATCCGTCGCAACAACCGACTTTGCAGAATTCAGCAAACAGAGCACCGAAATCAGTCCGGTCCCCGTTCCAATCTCAAGCACATCACGTCCCGAGGCGATCGCTTCGCTCGAAATCAACCGACGTAAAGACGTCGTATCTTCCGGTTCCCAAAAAACAGAGTTGAACTGAACAAACTCACCTTCAGGAACCTCATCGATGGGCCATGTTTGCTCTACCCCATACGAATAGTCCAAATCCTGACGGTAGCGATCCCGACAGCCACACGACAGCCAAACGCTACCTACCAACAAACACCTCAATACCTTGTTCGTCAAGAACACTCTGGTAGCAAAGATCCTCTGCAGTGGATTCCATCGCATGAGTGGCTCCATCGGTCCGATACTTGGTCACGGTTTACCAGCTAGTCAAATTAACTGTCAGCGTCACAGACTAGGCCCGGTGACAATTTCATCCACCAAAAACGGCTCCAAGGGTTTTTCGAGGGCAACGAGGCTGCCATCAGTGAAAACAAAAACAACGGGGCTCTCAGGTGTGATGCTCGCCACTTCATCTTGCAGTCGTTTTAACGTCATGTCTACAGGTGCAGCCCAGTGAGCGGTGTGATTGGGCAAATAGACAGCGAGTATTTTCTTTCGCGCATGGCCAACAGAAACACCACCCTCGGGTGCAGGTTGCTCTTGGCAGTCGGGATGAAAGATCGCACTATCCCGATGCATGACCGCAAAAACATGCGTTTCTGTTGTTGTAGGCGGGACCGTCACCAGTGGCGAAACGAACACACGAGGCACGGTGAGCCCCAATTTCAAGTTATCTGGTGAATCCCAAATTTGAGACGATTCAGGCAGACTTGACGAGTCCACCCCAGCCAAATGCGAAGCAATGAGAACCCGCCAACTGCAGCCAACTTCGCCGTCGCGAACCTTTGCATAGGATGCAGGATAGGAGCCATTAACGGCGTGATAAGCGTTCAGTGCATGCCCAATTTCCTCCATTTGTCGGATCACCTGCTGTTTCCGAGCAGTGGAGGTAAAATCGAAGATTACAGGTGCGAGCAGCCCCCCGCCCAACACACCACAAGCTCCGATCAACAAAAAAACGGCAAACGAAACTACCGAAACCACAGCCCATTTACGGGGCTGATCAACACGCTCAGCCCTGATCTGACTGTCGTCTGCATGACCCGATGCCCCAAAGTTGACTCTGGAGGACTTGGGTGAGAATTCCCTCTTGGCCTTCACATCACCAGCGCTGGATATTTTAGGAGACACAGATAAGAGACTAGGCAGAGGTGAGGTTTGTGGTGCAACCGCAGGTCAAAGGGCAAGTAAGCTCATTTTCCACTGGCTTTTCAGCTTACACCCCTTATGGACCGCCAACACGAACGCACCGACAACAAAGGATCCAAATCAGCCCGAGAGCAGATGCGAAACACGTTACATGCAGTGTGATTTTCGGAAGAGATCCCGAGTGATCGCTGGAGCGTCCTAGCCACCGCATGAGCGATTGCATCCGTCAGCCATTGGATGTCGCAATCGTAAGCGACAAGACAGCTCACGCCGGAAATTTTGAACTGTGTTTCAATCCGCCCGCGTATGATTCGCAACCTGGAGTACAAAGAGTACCCGTTGCAGTTGGCTACAGCCCTCCTAGCGAACCTTGCACTTGAAGCGAATGGTTGCACTCTCTCCAACCCGAAGCACATCGGTCAACTTCCACTGCAAGCGAAGTGACTGACCATCATTCTTCACAGGGAGGAACTCTGCACCCGCACTGCACATCTCGCTGCCTTCCACATACTCCAGACGAGTGATGAGATTGTCAGTGAGCACGACTCGATCGACAGGGGCATCGCCAACATTCTCGACACGAATTGCGAAGTTCACGATTTCGCCTGGCTTTGCATCCGTGCGATCAGCCATTTTGTGGATTCGCAACCGGCCGGCCTCTGGAAACTCGTAGATCGTGAGCCCTTGCAAGGACTCGTCTCGCACCAACGAAGGGGCCTTCAAGTCTTCGATCGTTGCCTCAACGCATTCATCCAATGCCCAAGAGATAGCTGCCAACGAGAATTGTTCCAGCGCCGCCTTCTCGTCATCCTGCAATTGATTGAGTTGGTCAATCGTCAGACCGACGAGCGCAGCCATCACATCACTGGCTTGCTCCAGTTGCAGAACTGAATCAACGGGAACGCCTCGGACTCGTTCTCGCATGGCATCGATCTTTCTCGCGACGTCAGCATGTGCCAACTCAACGCTGTCTGTCATCGTCAGGCGAGGCAGTGGCTGATCCAGTCGACTAGTGCCCAACGGCTTGTCGAATTGAGCCGCACCGATCGCGCGTCCGCCGGCCAGCGCGCCGGTAATTTTCCGTACAGACAGAAAACGCGGCGCGTACAAACAAACCTTATTGCTGGCTTCGACCTCAATATCACCAGCAGCGGTGGTGTAATGAACAACGGTATCCTCGGGCTGCAGTCCGGTCAGCGAATCATCGCGACGCACCGCAACGTTGGGTGGATTATCACCCCCGTCGCAAATGAATTCTTGCGGATCAATCCCATAAGCATTCATCGGAACTTGTGGGGGCATCATGTAGCCGTAGGGAGCTGGATTGCAGCGTTGGCAACTACCGAAGTGATTACAACTACACGCCTGTGCCCGAGGAGTTGCCGGTGCTGCTCCGTGCTGCATACCGCAGGCGCATTCCGGCGGGTGAGATGCAGGCGACGAAAAACTGGCTTGCGCCACGGCATGAGCAAGAGCTTGCCGGTCGGGCATCGGCTGAGTCGTTGGATAGGCACCTCCAGGACGAAAGCCTGCTTGCGGTGGATAGCTTTGTTGCGGGCGATAACCAGGATACCCCGGCCCACCCATCGGTTGTCCACCCATCGCAGGCCCACCCATCGGTTGTCCACCCATCGCAGGCCCACCCCATTGTGGCATTTGCCCTGCAGGCTGCGACATGGGGTTGGCACGTCCGATTGCACCGGGCGGTGGCTCAGATCTGGGCGGTGAAAACGCGCAACCTGTGCTTAAGATCGCAACCACGCCACCAAGCATCAGATTTTTAATAGATTGCATCGTCATCTCGTGAAAGGCGAGCGTTGGATTATTTAAAAATGGGCTGATCTGTAACCGTCACGGCTGGCTCCAGGTTCTCAGCAGGAGCCGGGAACGGCTGCCGTTGAGCCGCGGGCGGCACCGACATGTCAACTTGCAGGCTGGGGTGGCTAGCGTTTTGGCTTACCGATTCGATGGGAGCCCATGCAGGGAATCCAAAGAAGAAGCTGGGCATCAGCGCTGGTGTTCTCGGAGGCGCGAGCGAGCCGATACGTACAATTGCCACGGGTCGTCCCAAGCGATCTGCGACCGCTAAGGCATCTTGAAATTCGGCAACTTCGACGGGGCGATTCGTCACCGGCGTCTGCTGCATGGGTATTGCGGTCTCAGGATCCTCAAGATAGATGACTCGTGTCACCATCTTTCCTGCAAGAGCAGCTTCAAGGTCTTCCTGATCGAGATTAATCACGATGGGGTAGCGAGTAGCGAGCCCTGGCGGTGGATAAGTCCGGTCGATCACTTCGAGTGTGGGGTAAAGCTCCGCACCTTCCATCATCGGAATTCGCGTGACCTGAAAGCGATAGACGCTTCCGACCAGCAAGCCTGCTTGCAAAAGCTCAGACCCCTCGGAGTAGCCACCATTTCTTGTCAGGGCAAAACGCGTACCTTGGGGGCCTGTTAATGCCACAGGTTGAAAGTAACCGTTGACGAATCCTCGTCCGGCGAGCCGAGCCTGGCCTAAGTATCCGGGCGGCATGTCACCAGCCAGCAGACGATGCCGGCCTGTCTTGCCGAGATAATCAGATGGGTCGGCGGCATTGGCGTCGTGAAGCATCACCAACATAGCGGTGATACAGCAAGCGAATCCCAGCGACCGGGCGTTTCCGTAAGCCATCACTGTTAAACCCAGGGGAGGTCAACTGGCTGATAAAGATACAACCAATACAAACAACTGAACTAAAAGAAACGCGGTGAGACTGGATCAATCCGCACCGCGTTTCGCATTTGTCTCAACTCACCGCACCATTACTGGGGCGGGCAATTTGGATCAACTCGCTGGCTTCCGTGCTGATACATACCGCGTCCAGCAGGAACACCCGGATGGATGTTCTGTTCGGTGATCCGAACTCGGCTGACAGGATTCGGATAGCTCATGCCGGGTTGCTGGCGAACATTCATTTTCACTTTTTCAACCGGTCGCGGGATGTTGATTGAAGTGTGGTTCCGCATGACATGTTTTTTCAAACCAGCGGGCTGCCCAAAAGGAATGTGGGGTGGACCTGGCAACCCAATCGGCGTGCCAGACATTGGCATACCGTACTGAGGTGTCGTCACACCGGAAATCATTCCTGGTAGTGCAGGTGGCATGGCGGCTCCGTTTCCGGGGCAGTTACCACAACCTTCTGTCATTGCTGGTGCGAACGCTGCAGGAAGTCCAGCAAGCGGTGCTCGCATCACGCCACCAGTCGACATCATCTCGTTAGAACCACTCATCTCGATGTCTTTATCACCCAAACGGATGATCGCAAGAATCGAACCGCGGCGATCAGCCTCGACGATTGGATCGATGCCTGGATCAAGTCGAGTACTTACCAGCGTATCAATGCCAGCCAGAGCAGGACCTTGGAAGTCGGGGTCTGGAAGATAAATAACTTTGGTGACGAAGTTACCAGTCAGTACTTGGTCGAAATCTTCCTCAGTGAACTGAAGAGGCACCGAGTTGTGAGCAAGGTAAGCACCTGTACGGGGGTTAGCGTAAGCCAGCTCCACGGTAGGGTACAGTTCAACGCCCTCGCGAGCTGGGATATTGGTAAGTTTCAGGCGGTAGAGCCCACCTTGCGGAAAGTTCTGCCGAGCTGGAACGACGAGCGGCTCGCTATCGAAGCCCCCGCTACCAGAGGCGTCATACCGCACTTGCATTCCCTCAGGCTGAGCCAAGGTGACTTGCAGCGTTGGTGGAACAGCAGGCATCATTCCCGCCGCGGGTAGAATACCGCCTCCAGGAGGGATATTCATGCCAACACCGCCTCCGCCTAGCAGATTGCAACCAGCGCCGCGGCAGGTTTGGCAACCCGGCCCGCATGCTGAATAGTTGACGAGATCAATATCGCCAACAGCAGAGGCTGCAGAGGTGTCGGGGTTCGGAGCGGCTGGTGGAGCCGCAGGAGTTGGTGCAGGCATCATCGGAGGGGCCATCATTGGATTGCCCATCGGGCTACCCATTGCTGGGTTACCCATCATCTGGCCTCCCATCATGGGGCCTCCCATCATGGGGCCTCCCATCATTCCCGGAGCGACCGAGGGTGCACCGAGTACACCGGGTCCTGGGCCACCAACACCGGGTCCTGGCTCCATAAGCTGTTGTTCGGGTGGCAGGTTGTGGCGAACCGGCACACACCCGGTGGCGAGTATCGCCGTGGCCGCCAACAGCGACATATGAGTGACGATTCGTTTCATCGTATCCCCCGTTCCTTGGGCTTCTGCTCAGCTGAGTAGTGTTAAGTCAGTCTTAAATTTCGATCTGGGTGGACTTTGCCAGCAGGACTCATCTAGGATCAGCGAGGCTGCAGGGCGGTTATCCGTGAAGTCCGGGCGAACCGGCTTCTGTGTGGTTCATCGGCACGTTACACGCGGTATCTTTGAGAAAATCAGTACAACCGGTTCATGAAGATCGATCGTCACATCAGGCAAACGGGGTTTCTGAACGTGAAACACGAAGTTTGCAGTGGTCAACAACAGTAAAAATCGGCGATCAAAAATCCCGCGAGGAAACGGATGAAGGTGACTCAGCGACACTCTGCACGAATTCTGCTCATCGTCACGGCCGTCATTAGCGGATTGGCCTACCTTCGTTTCGCTGACCCTTTGAACGCTCAGCAACTACCCACCGAGCCGTCGGTTTCACGGGCTGGCGATCAAAAAGAAACTTTTCAAAGTCGATCACCCGACCTCGATCCCAAGTCAAGTCGAACCGCAAAGTCCCAAGTTGATGCGGGCAACCTACTGCAACTTGTACTCCGACAGCTGGTTTCTGGAGCAGCTTTTGACGCCAAGGTGCGTGAAATCGTCTGGACCACGGGTCGGGAAGTGATTGGCGTGGGTACCTACGAACAGTCAGGCGAAAATACTGGCCAATTCAATTTGCAATTGACCATGCATGACGGAAAGGGCAAACACCGACTGCAGCAAATCAGTGATGGACGACTCGTCTGGACTCGAAGTGAGATTTCCCAAGCAGTCAAACTGACCCGTGTTGAAGTTGGCAAGTTACCAGGTTGGACCCCTGGTTCAACCAACGAACAACCCATTCCGCCCCGTCTGCAGGTGGGTGCATGGGCTGAGATGCTGTGCACAATGCAACGAGACTATGATCTCAGTGTGACGACGGCCAAGCTGAAGGAAAAACCTGTTTTTGTGATCACCGGGCAATTACGGGAACAAAAGCGGAAAGCTGTTCTCAGCGAGGCCAAACGATCTGACTGGCCCATGCTGTACCCCACCCAAATGCGAGTCGCTGTCAATGCAGAACCCGACACCGACACCAATTTCGGCATCTATCTTCCTGTCCGAATTGAATTTTGGAGTGACCCGATCACAAGTATTGAAGACCAAGACATTGGCGGTCGCGCAAGCAAACGGCGTCTGATCACGCTTGTCGAGCTGTATTCAATTCGACCAATCACCACGCCCTCGCCAGAGAGATTCCGTTTTGACAACGTCAATGTAGATTTCACGAACGAAACGGAACGCTACATCCAGCTTCATGGCACTCAATTGACTCAACGCCCAACCGACACGCGTCGCTAGACCAAGGATCACCCCGCTGATCCATAGCATCACGCTCTGGCGGTCTTTAAAAACAAAGATTATGCAGTTTGCAGCGCGATGCTTGAAATGCATCGTCCGAAAACGGCCATCCCTTGGTTGCGGCTGATCCTTTGACAAGAGCTCAGGAACGTCATCCTGCAAATTTCTGGCAATCCGTTTAGAATGCGCGGACAGGTCCTTCATACAACGCAATGCGTTTTCCTTGTAACGCCTTGGTCGAAAGCACCATTTTGACAATCAATCAAACCACATCCAAATCCATGCCTGCGGAGCACACGCCGCCTCAACGATCTCGGCTTGGGGCGTGGGCACAATTGGTCAGATTACCCAATGTGTTCACGGTGCTGGCAGATGTCAGTGCAGCGTTCCTGCTGGTTCAGCATGGTCCATCACCCGCGCTTCGATTCATCTTGATTGTCCTCGCCGGCATAGCCCTGTACTGGGCAGGCATGATACTCAATGACGTGTTTGATGTTGATCAGGATCGTGCACAGCGTCCTCAGCGGCCAATTCCTTCCGGTTTGATTTCATTGGGCCAAGCAAAGGCCGCGGGTTGGATTCTGCTATTGGTAGGCATCGGCACCGCAACGATATCCGGACAGATCCCAGCCAACGATGCCCCCATCACCTGGCTGCCCGCATTGGTCGCAATCGCCTTGGCGATCATGATCATTGCCTACGATGGCCCCCTCAAAAAAACACCGCTTGCTCCAGTTGCGATGGGAAGCTGCCGAGTGCTTAGTTTTCTGCTGGGTGCGTCGCCCTGCATCGCAATGACGGTTGGCACTCCACTGTTTGAGAAGTACCTACTGGGAATCGCTGTTGGTTTCGGTGTCTACATCATGGGGATTACCACCATGGCACGACGTGAAGCAGAGGGTGGCCCTTCCTCGAATCTACCCATAGGATTGGTGGTAACCACGCTGGGTGCCCTGATGCTGGCATTTGCTCCCCAACTCGACGCGAATCGGGCGGGCTGGGCTCTTCCCGTCAACAGGGTGTTTCCAATGATGATCGCAGCGATTTCCTTTCCCGTTTTGCTACGCGGCTTTCGAGCTGTTCGCGAACCGACACCCGTGAAGATCCAGACGACCATTCGCATTGGTATCTTCACAATCATTCCCTTGGCTGCCTCGTACGCGTTTCTGGGAGCTGGCCCGTGGTGGGGTCTGGGCGTGTTTAGTCTCACAATTCCATCACTCTATTTTTCATTGAAATTTCGCGTGACTTGATCGTCCCTACTTGAGCGTGAGATCCGAAAAATGCTTCCGGGCTTCCACACTGCCGGTCTGCTGCAACACGACCTTTCAGGGGCAATCGAAGAACTTGCCGGACTCGGATACCGGGCCGTGGCGGTCCGTCCACAACACGGCCGACTATCGCAAGCAGATCCTGGGTTTGGGCAACAACTGCTACGGCTTGCAGATGTCACATCACGCCATGATTTGCAATTGATAGTAGATCTCGACACACAATTCCTGCAGACAGCTTGGAAAAGTCGCGGTCCAGCGATTTCATCTGTCGAGCCTGATGAGGCCCGAGCTGCACGTGCCTGGCTCGAAACATGGATAGGATTCGCAGCTGAGTCGAAAGCAGTCATCGTGACATTCGCAAGCGGCAAAAGCGGCCACCACACAGCTGCAGATGCAGAATCCACACTAACACAATTGGCTGTCGAACTGGACTACCTGGTCAATGTGTCCTCGGAGCTCGGGGTTACCCTTGCTCTGCGGCCGCGACACGGCGATCTGATTGCAACCGTTGCCCAATGGGAACGACTTCAACATTGGCTGAACACAGAGGAACTGGGCCTGGCTGCCGACATCGGTGAGATGTTGCAGGGCCATGAAATTCCTCTCGCAGCTCGTCTTGAGCGTCATCGGGACGACTTAACGTGTATTTATTTGTGTGATCGCAGAGCAGGTCAACAAGAAGATCAGCCCATCGGAACTGGGGATGTCGCCCATGAGCGGCTGATTGCAGCACTTGCAGCCATCAATTTCACCGGTCCTGCGATCGTTCGAATCGAAGGCCACTGTCACCAAGGGTTACGGCTAGCGGAGCAGGGGATGAAACTCTTCCACTAGCCCTCAGCTGCCCTCCATGCGAGGTCGCGTCGATCCCCCCAAAAGCGATCTCCATACCGTAGGCTGTTCTCAACCGAAAGCACGCTTCTCGAGGCAGTCGCAATTAACGCGACGTGAAACACGCGATTTCTACGTGAAACAGAAAAAACGTGACAAGAACCGGCGAAAATGCTGGACCAGACCCACTGGACACTCCTATGATTCGGGTGAAGTGGAGCCGTGGCTTGTGATTGAGTGACATTTGCGGAGAAGCGGGCCGAGCCGTGCACGACTCGCCCCCTATCATGTTGTCATTGGAAAAAGAGATGCACAGATGAAAATGAACTGGAACATGGGACTAGGAAATACGGAACGTGAGACGGGGAAATACAACTAACCCAACACCGAGACAATGCAATGCGGGCTTGCAAAGCAGGCCGTCCATTCCCACAGTACCAAGCATGCGGCGATCGCATGACACTCCGCCGTCGCCAAACTTGCACTCCCATGGCAATAACAGAGAAAAGACAAAGCAACCTGTGGGTTGACCCGATTGAGTTGGGTGCGTGAATGTATCCCACCTCAACGACAATGCTGACTGTGTGGGTCGCGAAAAGAGGGTATTCGAGTGACGGTCGTAACAGATTTTTTGACGACAAGTGTTTATCAGGCTGGGTTTGCCCTGCTGATCTTATGCGTCCTGCTTGTGATTAGTGTTTACCTCGTGTCAATCTTTCGGGACTACGCGGCTGAAGACCGGGAAGACCCTCCCGCGGGCATCGCAAACTTGGAAGAAATGCATGCCAAAGGTGACATCAGCGACGAGGAATTCCGAACAATACAATCGAGAAGCCATCAGCTTTCCGCTGAGACGAGTTCAACGGAGGAATTCCCGACAGGGAATCACTCAACCAGTACTTAGCGTTTGCCCAATAATTGTACGCAGTCCCTTCCCGACGAATCATCGTTACGACCTGTCGCAACTGCATGAGCCGTCACCGATCGCGTCCGATCCACTTGGCAGATTTTTTACTGTGACTCGTTTCAAGTTGAATGTTAGAAGGACAACCCCTCCGCCTGTCTGCCCTCCCAATTCCATGCTGGGCATGCATTCGGAAACTATAAATCGTTTTTGAACCCAAACCACATCAGGCTCGAACTTTCGAGGATACGGATGACCCATCTCAGCTAGCTTCCATCCGTGGGAGCTGACCGAGAAAGCATTCGAGCCGTGGCCCGAAACCGTTGAAGCGGACATCGGACATTGTGATTGCGGTACAGAAAGAGTGCCGAGCGAGAGCTCAGGAAAAAGGTACTCGACTGGACTGCTTCGTGATGAAACCGGCCGCACATTAGGAGTCGTGTATGCCCTCTAAGGATAACCCAACCTCTCGCCGCGGAACTTCTTCGAGCAAAAAGAACGCTTTCTGTTCTTTTTGCAGAAAGAGCTACCGTGATGTGGGACCACTCGTCGAAGGTCCCGGCGATGTTTACATTTGCAGTGAGTGTATCGAGCTCTGTCAATCGATCCTCGACCAGGAAGAACGTCGGCGCGGGCCGACGAAGTCTTTGTTCAACGAGATTCCTTCTCCAAGGTCAATCGTAGAGCACTTGGACGAATATGTTATTGGGCAAACTGCTGCGAAACGTGTACTAGCGGTATCAGTCCACAACCACTACAAGCGTCTAACGAGCGAATGGGAAGGCGATTCAGAAGTTGAGATTGAGAAGAGCAATATTCTGCTTGCTGGACCTACGGGGAGCGGAAAAACGCTTCTGGCAAGATCGCTCGCACGAATGTTAAATGTACCTTTCGCAATCGGCGATGCGACCACGCTGACCGAAGCAGGGTACGTCGGTGAAGATGTCGAGAACCTTCTGTTGAAACTGCTTCACGCTGCAGACTTCGATGTCGAAGCGGCTCAGCGAGGCATTCTCTACATCGATGAAGTGGATAAAATTGGCAAGACAAGTGCGAATGTTTCCATCACCCGTGACGTTTCTGGCGAAGGCGTGCAACAGAGCCTTCTAAAGATGCTCGAAGGTACCGTTGCAAACGTTCCCCCTCAAGGCGGACGCAAGCACCCAGAGCAGCAGTACATCCAATTGGATACGAGTAACATTCTGTTCATCGTCGGTGGAACGTTCGTCGGAATCGAAGACATCATCCGCAAACGTCTCGGTCACAAGACCCTGGGTTTCGCTGGTGAGAGTGTTCGCAATGAGCAGTCTGAGTCCGAACTGCTGACTCAGGTGCAAACCGAAGACATTCTGCAATTCGGATTGATCCCTGAACTTGTCGGTCGCCTTCCAGTCGTCAGCTACCTTCAGCCTCTCAACGAGGAAGGTTTGGTAAGAGTCATGAAAGAGCCCAAGAATGCTCTGACTCGCCAATATCAGGCTCTCTTCAAAATGGAGAACTGCGAGGTTGAATTCACCGATGATGCTCTGCACTATGTGGCTCAAAAAGCACTTGCCAAAGGCGTCGGTGCACGCGGACTGCGGGGAATTTTGGAAGACGTGATGCTGGACATCATGTATGACCTGCCTGAGCAGGAAGATGGGACCGTCTTCACGATCGACGAGAATGTCGTCGCGGGCACAGGCGATCTGTTCAAAATGCCAACCACCAAGAGCGCCTAAGACGCCGACGAATTCGCTAATTTACCAATGCCACCGAGGTGATCGCCTCGGTGGCATTTTTTTATATCAACATAGTAGGCTGCCAATACACCAAGGGACTTGGTGGCACCACTGCATTGAACGCGAACACTTCCAAGCATCGTCAATCATCCAACCCAGAACGATCACTTCCATCCCGATCAGCATAGAACTTGGTGATATCGATCCCCGCTCGACGTTCCTCTTCCATCAATTTGATGCGTGACTCCAGTCGCTCCATTCTTCGCATCAATTGGGGAATGACATCCTTGTTCTCATCAACAGGCTTCGGACGCGGCACCGGAGGGTAGCCCAAGTGACGTTGCATCGCGGCAAACAGGAAAAGGGGCTCTCTTCTGCGATTCCCCAGAGCGATACGTCCTTCTTTTCGCCCGAAAAGGAATGGCCCCTTTCCATCGGTCGACTGCCCCGCTTCCTCCATTTTCACGCGATACTCATCACTCGCCAAGAACAGCAAATCAGCGACGTCAACCAAACCGACCTGAGCCCTCAGCATCAGAATCCACTGAGCCCACTTTCTATCGAATGTAGGGTCGTTACTGATAGCGGTCAGCCCTCGATCGTAATTAAGACGGTTTCTACACAGGACTTCGAAGTGATAGAAGAATAAACCTGCTTCATTGTGGTCTGTAGTACGGTACTTGGCTTCGCCGCCAAGCACCTGCAGAGCAGTTCCCATCGTGAACCGCCCCGACTCCTTTTCCGCCTCCTCGACCAGATAGGTCTGAAACGGGGTGAAGTAATGAGCCAACTTCCTCATGGCAGGCGCCATCTGTCCAGAATGCTTGAGTTCCGTTAGCAGATAGTCGATCGCGAGGGGGAGTTTGGTTGTTGTCAGCAATTCATACCGAATCTGCTCCAACAATTCCTGCATAGGCATCTCAATATCAACGCGCTCGCGTAGAACCTGGTAGAGATATGCCTGTTCAATGTACTCGGAACGATCGAGAAGTGGCTGAGCCATGCTTATACGCCGAGTGTTGAATGAGGACCTGAACCAGTCCAACTGCGGAATCTCAAGAGCAACGAACCGAATCAGAAGCTCGGGCGATTGGGTCACACCTGCCGGGTGCAGTTTTGCGAAACATCACAAATCAGCCCCCCTGCGACCAGCGGGGGGGTCGATCAGGCCCCCAGGATGCATCAGGAATACTTGCGAAACAGGATGCAGGCGTTGTGACCACCAAAGCCAAAGCTGTTACTCATGGCGACGTTCACTTCGCACTTGGCAGCTTGATTAGGTGTGTAATCAAGATCGCAGTCTGGATCCGGGGTGCTGTAATTGATGGTGGGTGCGATCAGTGAATCCTGAATCGTCTTGCAGGAAATCACTGCTTCGATCCCACCGCTCGCTCCCAGTGAATGGCCCAAGGCTCCCTTGGTGCTACTGAGCTTCATTTTGTGGGCATGATCTCCAAACACAGCCTTGATCGCCTGGGTCTCAGCCTTATCACCCAAGGGAGTGCTTGTGCCATGGGCGTTGATGTAGTCGACATTCTCGGGCGCGACTCCGGCATCTGAGATCGCCGCCCTCATCGCAGCAGCAGCGCCTTTGCCCTCTGGATCGGGAGCTGTGATATGCCCAGCATCACTTGTCGTTCCATAACCGAGCACTTCGGCATAGATGCGTGCACCTCGGGCCTTGGCATGTTCCAACTCTTCAAACACCAACAAACCGGCACCTTCGCCCAGCACAAATCCATCCCGATCAGCATCAAATGGCCGACTCGCCGCCGCAGGATCCTCATTACGTGTCGACAATGCCTTCATGTTTTGGAATGCAGCCAGTCCCATGCGTGTAATGGCTGCTTCGGTACCACCGGTGATGACGACGTCGGTTTCACCCAGCCGAACGCTTCGCAACGCATCGCCCATAGCATTGGTCGCGCTTGCGCACGCCGTCGCCACGGCATAGTTAGGACCTTTCAGACCATACGTGATGGAAAGGTTGCCTCCCGCAGCGTTGAGCATCATTTTCGGCACAGTAAACGGGCTCACCCGATCCGGGCCCTTGCTCAGCATTTTTAGGATCTGAACTTCAATTTCGCCCAAACCCCCAATGCCCGAACCGAGAATCACCCCACATTTGGACCGCTCAACCTTGTCGAAATCCAGTCCGGAGTCCTGAATGGCCTGTCCACCTGCGTGCACAGCGAACTGCGTGAACCGATCGAGGCGTTTGACCTCGCGTCGATCAATCCACTGGGTGGGATCAAAATCTGGGATATCGCCGCCGATATGAACTTTGTAGGCGCTGGTATCGATTGTTTTGAGCTGATGAACGCCACTCTCGCCCGCCGTCAGACGACTCCAAAACGTGTCGACTTCGACTGCCAACGGAGAGACGACGCCTACGCCTGTGACCATAATGCGGCGCTGCGATTCTTGTTGCATTCGGATGCCTTGGACGAATGTTCCATGCTAGGAAAGAGGGGACCTGCCCAAAATTGCACTGGGCAATGAATAAAACAAATGCCGCCCGCGAAACACAAAGCCGCGGGGGCACTCGAATTTAGGGGCGGCAGATTCAGTGAGACCAGTTGTGATTTACCACGCGGTAAACACCATCAGGCGTCTTCATCACCCTTGGCCTTCTCGATGAAATCAATCGCTTGGCCTACTTTCTGGATATTCTCGGCCTCATCATCGGGAATGTTGATATCGAACTCTTCTTCGAGTTCCATTACCAATTCGACGGTATCGAGCGAATCCGCACCCAAGTCGGTAACAAAGGATGTCTCGCGGGTGATCTTTTCTTTATCAACTCCGAGTTGTTCGGACACGATATCGATCACGCGTTCTTCAACGGTAGCCATGAGCAGTCTCTAGGGGATGTCAGCAAGCTGAAAATGTTTGTTTTGTAGAATTATAGGCAAGCGAAGCAAGTGACTCCGCACCTCAGTCTCGAGGAATAGAGCCGGTTGCACTCAATCGCATTTGCGGAAAAGGATAGGTGAAACAAGCAAAAGGCGTCAATACACAGACGGCAAGATACTCCATCCGTTTCGACAATTCGTGCCAAGAGTCTACCCGATCATGCCGCCATCGACGACCAGCGTCTGCCCGGAGACGTAACCAGCGTTCTTGGATGCGAGGAACAGAACCGCAGCAGCCACATCTTCTGGCGTTCCCACACGCTTGGCTGGAATTCGCTTTTTGACCTCTTCCAGCACCACATCGCCCAATTCTGCGGTCATTTCGCTGGCAATGAAGCCAGGAGCGACTGCATTTACCGTAACTCCACGGCTGATCAGCTCTTTACTGAGCGTCCGAGTCAACCCAATCATCCCCGCTTTACTGGCGGAATAATTGGCTTGGCCTGGGTTACCGATCAGCCCAGAAATACTTGCCATATTGATAATTCGGCCGTATTTGCTCCGCCTCATGATTCCAGCCGCGGCACGACAGCAGACAAAGCAACTTGTCAAATTCGTGGCAATGACATCATCCCACTCCTCGTCAGACATTCCCCGCATCAATTTATCGCGAGTGATTCCGGCATTATTAACCAGGATGTCGAGGCGACCGTGCTTTTCCTTGGCACCTTCAATCGCGGCTTTGGCAGCAGCCCTGTCCGTGACATCACAAGCAACCGCCTCAGCAATTCCTCCAGCGGATTCAATCTCAGACACAGTAGAGGCAAGTTTCTCGGCGTTTCGGGCCAGACAGAGGACAGTAGCCCCATTCATACCCAAAGCGATCGCAACCGCTTTTCCGAGCCCCTGTGAGGCTCCCGTAACGACAGCAACCTGATCTTTCAGGTCGGTGGTGAGAGAAAGTTCCATGACTTGTTCCGCGATGTAGAGGGACTTCGATGGCTCGCACTGAAGCAAAACGTCGCTGCAACAGGCGAAAAACAGAGAGTATTGAAATGGCAGTTCGGAGTCAGCTGGGGTCAACCATCCCCAAAACCATCCGATGGCAACTTTCGGTTGATGCGTTTGAGAGTACCTCGCAAGACACGACCGGTACCAACTTCTTCGAAACCGTCGATCCCATCCGCCAGCATCTGCCGCACCGAGTCTTCCCAACGCACCGACCCGACGACTTGGCGGCTGAGCAGCTCGCGAATTTCACTGGCAGATTGATGAGGCTTGGCGTCTACATTGCTATAGACAGGGATTTGTGTGTCTTGAATCGGAATTTCTTCCAACGCCGCCCGAAGGGCCTCGACCGCAGGCTGCATCAACGAGGTATGGAAGGCACCGGCAACACTCAGAGGGATCACCTTCATCGCCCCCGCAGCTTCTGCCGCAGGAACAAGACGCTCAATCGCAGTAAGATGCCCAGAAACCGCGATGTTCCCGGGGCAAAGCAAATTGGCGGGCTGCAACACCTCGCCGTCCTGCCGACAGTCGTCGCAAACCTGCTTGACGGCGTCCAAGTCCAAGCCCAGCACACTGGCCATACCACTTTGAACGGCGTCGGCAGCAGCCTGCATTGCCTGCCCCCGCCGCTGAACGAGCTTCAAACCGTCTGGGAAGTCCAAACCGCCAGCGAAGCAAACCGCCGTGTATTCGCCAAGACTCAATCCAGCCGCTGCTTTCACAGCCGCGATTCTCTCGGGAGCCTGCTGGCGCATCACCGTCGCCGCGGCGATTCCCACGACGAACAAGGCTGGCTGACTATAAGCCGTTTCATTGAGCTGTGATTCGGGCCCCTCAGCGCATAACTTACCTAGATCGTAGCCTAACACCTGAGAGGCTTGATCGAATAAGCGTTTTGCCACCGGATGCGTTTCACAAAGCCATCGGCCCATGCCGATCGCCTGCGCTCCTTGTCCGGGGAAGAGGATGCCGACAGATTTCATTGCTGTACGGCGCCGATTAGCTGTCTTCGTGCTCGACGACAGTACGGCCCTGATAGTATCCGCACTTGGGGCAGATCGTGTGGGTCGGTACCGCGGTGCTGCACTGAGGGCAGTAGCTGATCTGACGCTTTTTCACACGATCGTGCGAGCGTCGTTTACCAGTTCGGCTGTTAGAGTGTTTTC
>Ga0315322_10000504_pt1 | contig 29166 bp, 25 predicted proteins | sample M110021515metaG_FD_203461 | JGI IMG/M metagenome (GOLD analysis project Ga0315322, IMG submission 203461) | Ammonia-oxidizing marine archaeal communities from Monterey Bay, California, United States - M1 100m 21515 | ecosystem: Environmental > Aquatic > Marine > Intertidal zone | place: USA...
AAACTCCTGCTGAGGATGCTTGCGACCGCCCTGGGGAGGAACTGAAGCTACTGTTCCTTCGATCAATTTAAGCAAGGCTTGCTGAACACCCTCACCGGAGACGTCCCGAGTGATTGAGGGGTTATCTGATTTTCGCGAAATCTTGTCTATCTCATCGATGTAAACAATGCCTATTTGAGCCTTCTCCACGTCGTAATCGCACTTCTGCAGCAACTTCTGGATGATGTTCTCTACATCCTCACCCACATAACCGGCTTCGGTAAGGGTAGTTGCATCAGCAATAGTGAATGGCACATCCAATAACCTGGCCAGCGTTTCCGCCAACAGTGTCTTACCTGTTCCGGTGGGGCCAACCATCAGGATATTACTCTTGCTAAGTTCTACTTCACCCTTGGCTTTATCGTAATTCAGCCTTTTGTAGTGGTTGTAGACAGCCACAGAAAGTACTTTCTTGGCACTTTCCTGGCCAATAACGTACTCATCGAGAGTGTTTTTTATCTCTTCAGGGATAGGCAGCTTGCGGGCTGTGGTCTCGGTTTCCTTCTCCTGGATCTCTTCACGAATAATATCGTTACATAGGTCCACACATTCATCGCAGACGAACACCGAAGGACCAGCGATAAGCTTTCTCACTTCATGCTGGCTTTTCCCGCAAAAAGAGCAATACAGCAACTTGCCGTTATCTTCGCCCTTACCGTAATTATCGTCTGACATCTGTCTCTATCTCACTAAATTCTGGCTCATAGCCGCAAAATCGCACTACAAGACCCTGTAATCTCTAAAATGGCGGTATTGGGAGAGTATTTCAAGCCCACAATTCAAAAACTGAGGTCTGCACACCCGCCCTGCCTAACTTTATTTATCTACTCTTCGCTGGATTACTTTATCCACCAGCCCATATTCACAGGCCTGTTCCGCGCTCATAAAGTTGTCACGCTCGGTATCCCGCTCGATTGTCTCTACATCTTTACCGGAATGAATTGCAAGTAATTCATTAAGTTTTTCCCGTAACTTAATGATTTCTTTAGCTTGTATCTCGATATCAGATGCCTGTCCCTGAGCCCCACCGCTAGGCTGATGGATCATAACCCTGGAATGGGGCAGCGCCAGCCGCTTGCCCTTGGCTCCGCCAGCGAGCAACATCGCCCCCATACTGGCCGCCTGACCTATACACATAGTGCTTACATCGGGCTGAATAAACTGCATGGTGTCATATATAGACAGGCCTGCAGTTACCGAACCACCCGGGGAGTTAATATAAAGGTGGATATCCTTATCAGGGTTCTCTGACTCAAGGAAAAGCATCTGCGCCACAATCAGGTTGGCCATGTGATCCTCAACCTGCCCGGTCATGAAGATCACTCGATCCTTCAGCAATCGGGAATATATGTCATAGGAGCGCTCGCCTCTAGCGGTCTGTTCAACCACCATTGGCACTAGCGCTGCTTGTGTATCAAATTGGGACATTAAGCTTTTCCTTACAGTATCGTTAGTCTGTCTTATATTCGGCTTTTACTTCTCATTTAGTTTCTACTTCTCAGCTTCTGCCTCATCTCCGGCTTCATCAGCTTTGGCTTCCGGCTGAATGACCTCCTGATAACTAACGCTAACGTCATTAACCTTAGCCTGCTCAGCAATGTAATCGAATACCTGGTCTTCCAGAACACCTGACTCAATAGTGGCTAACTGCTCCTGATTCCCGTAGTACCAGTTAATTACATCGTCCGGAGACTCGTAGGTTGAAGCCAGTTCTTCCACTGCTTCACGAACTTTGACGGGGTCCGCCTTAAGCTCCTGCTCCTGAATGACTTCTCCAAGCACCAAGCCGAGAGTTACACGGCGCTGCGCCTGCTCCTGAAACAATTCGTCAGGGAGTATGCTCATGTCCAGATTTTGCTGGCCGCCGCCCATCTGCTGCAGGGCCTGCTGCTTGAGTTGTTCAATCTCGGCGCCCACCAGAGCAACTGGCACACCGACCGCAACTCTCTCTATCACCGCATCCATCAGCTTGGTTTTAAGCTTATTACGGCTAGCGGTCTTAATTTCACGCTCCATGTTTTTGTTTACTTCTTCATGGAACGCCTCTTCCCCGCCTTCTTCGACGCCGAAGCTTTTAAAGAATTCATCATCAACTTCGGGAAGCTTCTGCTCACTCACGGAGTTCAGGGTTATTTCAAAAGAAACTTCTTGTCCCTTCAATTCTTCATTGTGGTACTCATCTGGAAACTTCAGCTCCAGAGCGAAATTATCAGCTTCCGATTTACCTTCAATGCCGGACTCAAATCCAGGGATCATTCTCTCGGAGCCAAGCACTAGGCTAGTACCCGTAGCCTTGCCTCCTTCAAATTCTTCCCCGCCTTTGCTGCCCACATAGTCAATGTTAACCATATCTTCTTTGGCTGCCGCGCGATCGACCTTTTCCCATGTCTGGCGCTGCTTGCGAAGCGTCTCGATCATCTCGCTGATATCACTGTCTTTAACTTCGGCAACCAATTTATCAACTTCTATAGAAGTGAAATCAGGAAGACTGATCTCCGGATAAATCTCGAAAATCGCAGTAAATTCGAGATCCTTGCCTTCTTCCATAGACGTGGGCTCGATACGGGGTTGCCCTGCAGGCTTAAGGCTTTCCTGATTAATGGCCTGATAAAAATTCTGGCTCATCAATTCTCCAGCTACTTCCTGGCGTACACCCGGACCAAACCTGCTCTTGATTACCTTAAAAGGAACCTTGCCCTTGCGAAAACCTTTCATATCGATGTTTCGCGATGCTTCCTGCAGGCGCGCGTTAACTGCGGTATCCACTTCTTCACTGGGCACAGCGATAGTTAACTTCCTTTCCAACCCTTCCATAGTTTCAACTGAAACTTGCATGTATAAACCTCTTCATTCCTGAGCCTTTATGACTCACGATTGCCTGTAACTGAATTCGGTGGTGAGTAATTCAGAGAAAATGATTAGTATTTGCCACTCTTTACAAAACCCCAGATTGAATCTCTGAAAATTCAAGATGTTATGGACTTTCTAGGTAGGGCGGCAAAGAGCGCGATTTTCCCATATAGAAATCTCATATTCAATGCTAGATTACGCCTTCTAGCCCCAAGCAGGGGCTTTACAGACACATTGCTTCGTATCGGTTCCTGCCCGGATTAAAAAGCACATAGCTTCGGCCGCTTTCAGGGGCCGGAAATTAGACGAATTGTCAGGTAAAAATGGACAAAATAAATAAAGAGAATATTGCCGGTGTCGTTTTGGCGGGTGGCAGAAGTTCCCGAATGGGGTTTCGGGACAAGGCCTTACTTGAGCTCAGACAAAAGCCCTTAATAGAACACGTTATTGCCAATGCCTCCGGCCAGGTTGACCAGCTAATCCTCAGCGTTAACAAAAACCAGCAGGACTATGATTATCTCGAGCTACCGCTTGTTGAAGACCTGCAGCGCAGGTATCTGGGACCTCTGGTGGGAATTCATCGCGCTATGACATATTTTCGCGAGCAATCCAGCGAACATAAATATCTTGCTTGCTTCCCAGCTGACACTCCGATTTTCCCGACAAATATAGTCGCCAGGCTCTCTCAAGCACTACAGGAGAACAAGTCCACCTTTGTCTGTAGCCGTTACCGTGGTCAGATCGAGCCCCTGTTTTCGTTGTGGTCTCTTCAATCCGAACATGAAGTAGAAGATTGTTTGAAAGCAGAAAAATACGGGCCCAAACTGTTGTTGCCTATTTTAGATAGTTATGTGCTGGATATTGAAGCTGATGACAACGGCCTTTTCCTGAATATCAATACTGAATCCGCACTGCAGAAAGTCGAAAACCTCTGCGCGAGGAAAAATATCTTGTGATTACTGTACAAGAAATATACAAAAGCATTTTTTTTTACCATTAACAGGTTTTGCTATCTCCTTGTTTCACTTTGAAAAAGTGAAACCCGCATTTTTTCAAAGTGCTTCCTATCAGGCTGTTAATTAAGGGAATAGAGGAATTCAGGAAAAATGTCCTGCAATGGCACAATTTTTGTGATGGCATATTTTTTGCGCCCTTTAACTTTTTTTTAATCGATACTATGTTGACCGTACTCGTTAGCTTAAGGCTGTTAGACAAATATTGTTGGGGCTGAGATTTCAGCTGCAGCCTTAAGCTAGCGGAGACCAATCCCTTTCCGCCTGAACCGGAATAATAAGCCAGAGCAATTATGAGCAACTCCTTTTCAGAAGCCCGCGATAAAAACTCTGAACCCGCGAGCGATATCAATGACCTCTATATGAGTCATGACATGTGGTATTTCAAAACCGGAGAAGGCAAAGAGGTTGGCCCATTCAGGTACCGTTCCGAAGCACAAAGTAATCTGGAAAAATTACTGGAGTCTATAAGAAACCGGGTGGTTGCTGACTAGCCGTCAGACAGAAAATTGAAAAATCCTCAGCCCATCGGAATATCCGTTTAGAAAAATTACAACTGTTCAGCTAGTCCTCTATCACACAACCTGTCATCGGGGACACATTCAATGGCTGCGAACTCGACTGCGCAGACGCAAACATTAAGGAAACCTGGGCTGGATTTTTTAATTATGGCGTCGCTGATTTTGCCAACACTAATGAGCGCGGCTTTAGAACAAGCGTAACGAATGGAGTTTATACTTTTGATCCAAATGGCAGCCCCGTTACAGAAGACTTCGGTGGCTGGTTTCAGGGTTTCTTTGTTGGCGATCAGGCAGAAGCTATGTCTGTCGGCTTTTCAATTGGTGGTGAAGGTGCCCCAAACACAGAACACAGCTTATCCGGTCTGATACTTTTTGAAGAATTTGAATCACTTAGCAGTGAGCAACTGGAAGCAGTGGTTAATGGCAATCTGTTTTCTTTCACACTTAGCGAATCGAACGAGCACGTCGGCGGCTTTTTTCATGATTGGGAGACTGGCTCAGCGCTTGCCTGGGGGTGGAGTGCAGCTAACTCGGGTTCAACGCTGCTTCTCACGGAACTTTATGATTATGGGGATACAACCCTTCTTGGCGGTCCTTCTGCATTGGACTCCCAGGGATCCAGCTCGTTTAGCTATGGCTTTGAATATCTTGCATCAAACAGCGTAGCGGGCTCGTATCAAACCGGCGTTGGCGGCTTTGACCTGATCGATGAGCTCGACCAGTTTAATCAGGTTGATGGAATTTACACAATCGAGAAAAAGCTGCTGGGTAAGAACGCGTTTGCACCTAAAAAAGGCCGCTTAGATAAGCGGCCTTTTCATTTCGTAATTCTATTTAGAGCTTTCGATCTATTTTTTCTTGAAATCCAGAGACGCTGAGTTAATGCAATAACGTAAGCCAGTTTCCTCCGCCGGCCCGTCGGGGAAAACATGACCGAGGTGTGAGTCGCAGTTCTTGCAGACCACTTCTGTCCTGATCATGCCGTGGGAATTATCAGCATGCTCCTCAATATTGTCATCGCTTGCCGGCTTGTAGAAACTCGGCCAACCACAACCTGCATCATATTTAGTCTCTGATTCAAACAGCTTCTCACCACACGCGTTGCAGAAATACTCCCCAGATTCAGTGTTATCCCAGTATTTACCGGTAAACGCCCTCTCGGTGCCCTTCTGCCGGGTCACATGAAATGTCTCTTCATCCATTTCTTCACGCCACTGCTCGTCAGTTTTATCTATTTTTGCCATCTTTTCCCTGTCCCTCATATTGCCGTATGCACCTGTAACGCTATTGCGGATTCTTAACTCAATACGGCACATACTGTAACCTCTGTCCTTACGGACACTGATAGCAGTTATATCACAGTTGAATCGGCCGATAATATAGGACAGCCGAGCCAATCCATAAAGAGCTAAACCACACAGAATCACATATGAAAACTATCGAACAATCTCACAAGCTGGACAATGTTTGCTACGACATTCGCGGGCCGATACTGGAAGAAGCCAAGCGGCTGGAAGAGGAAGGCCACCGAATACTTAAACTAAATATCGGTAATCCGGCCCCTTTCGGTTTTAACGCCCCCGATGAAATTCTACAAGATGTAATTCACAACTTGGCCAATGCTCAAGGCTATAGTGATTCGAAAGGTCTGTTTTCGGCGCGTAAGGCCATTATGCAGGAATGCCAGAAGCTGAACATTCCCGATATAGATATCGAAGATATTTACCTCGGCAACGGGGTAAGTGAGCTAATTACCATGTCAATGCAGGCTTTGCTTAATAATGATGATGAAGTTCTGATACCAGCTCCGGATTACCCGCTTTGGACAGCATCTGTCAGTCTGGCTGGGGGAAACCCTGTTCACTATGTTTGCGATGAGAGCGCAGACTGGTTTCCCGATATCGATGACATAAGCTCAAAAATCAGCCCAAAAACCAGAGCGCTTGTGTTGATAAACCCGAACAATCCAACCGGCTCAGTCTATAGCAAGGAAATCCTGCTGGAGTTAATGGATGTAGCCCGGAAGAATGACCTGATTATTTTTGCCGATGAGATCTACAGCAAGATAATTTATGACGACGCCGAATTCCTGCCGTTAGCTTCACTTTGTAATGATGTATTTATAGTAAGTTTCAACGGACTTTCAAAATCCTATCGCCTGGCCGGGTTTCGCGCGGGCTGGATGATTCTTAGTGGCCCGAAGAAAAAAGCTGAAAACTATATCGAAGGCTTGGACATACTTACTAATATGCGCCTCTGCGCCAATGTTCCCGCCCAATTCGCAATCCAGACAGCGCTTGGTGGTTACCAAAGTATCAATGAATTGATATTGCCCGGTGGAAGATTAAAACAGCAACGAGACGTGTGCTGGGAGCTAATTACGGCCATACCGGGGGTAAGTTGCGTAAAACCCAGGGGAGCAATCTACATGTTCCCCAAGCTTGACCCGGAGATCTACAATATAAAAGACGATATGGCTCTTGTTCTGGATATTCTCAATCAGGAGCAGATACTGCTGGTACAAGGCAGTGCGTTTAATATTCAGGACAACGATCATCTCCGCCTGGTATTCCTTCCCCGTGAAGATGAATTGACCGATGCAGTAGGTAAAATATCCAGAGTGCTAGAGAAATATCGCTAGCCTTCGATTAGCTGCAACTAGAAGATCGATCTGACTCCTCAAGTCGCAGCTCAGCTAGAGAATTCGAAACCTACGGCTTGCAGAAAATTGTGCTGGGAATCATCGATTGCATTATTTCCTTGCGCCTTGAGTTTCATAGCCAAGAATTCCCTTCTGCCCTTGAGTTCTGATCGCAAGGTGTCAAACACGCCGACTTCTCCATCAACCACAGCCGATTTAAATCTCGAACTGATATCAACAATAGGCATAGCATTTAAGATGCATTGCCAGCTATCTATGGCATTCTTAACATCTCGCTCAAGCAAGCTTACGGTAGCTTTTGGATTGTGATCTTTATCGCCTAACACGCCCTCAGCATGATCAAATCGAGCTCCTCCGATAAAATCAGCTAATGCAGTTCTCATCATTGCTGTGGCAGCGGATTTTGCCTCTTGGCTATAACCGGCAATATGTGGAGTCGCGACATCGATTGCTGCTACCAAGCCGGGGTCGGGAAGTGGCTCGTTCTGCCAAACATCAAAAACAGTACCGATATCTTTCCTGTCGCGGAGGAATGTTTTAAGCGCTTCTTCATCTACAACCCCTCCTCTGCAGGCATTAATTAATACTGCATTTTCCGGCAATAGACTTAAGTGCTGTACAGATATCAAATTAGCAGTGGGGTATTCCCCATCGTGAATGAGTGGGACATGCAAGGTCACTATGTCGCATTGCATTACTTCTTCAAGAGAACAGTAGACCTGCTCCGAGCTTACTCCTTTGTCCTTAAGTGGTGGATCGCATAACTTAAAGTTGATGCCCACTTTTTCAAGCTTGCTGGCCAGCAAGCCACCAACCGCCCCTGCACCCACGATGCCCACCATACAATTCTGTACGCTCAGGCTCTTGTCTATTACGGCGTATGCCAATGCCGCGAAAACATAATCCACAACCGCGTTGGCGTTACTTCCTTTGGCACTGACAAAACCAATTCCATTCTCTTTCAGGAATTGTTGATCGATGTGATTCACACCGCTGGTGGCTGTGCCCACAAAGCGCACAGAAGAACCAGTGAGCAAAGCTTCATCGACCTGTGTAATTGATCTGACAACAAGCGCGCCGGCATCGGCTAGATGGTTTGCCGTCATGTCCCTGCCGGACACTAGCACTAGTTCCCCCAGGTCACCAAAACCACTCAAGGCATCGAGAATATCTCTATCGGCAACTATCTTCATAGTAGGGTTTCCACAGTGACTAATCGCTCTGCATTAGAGAACGGAGCTGGGAAAGGATGCGCTCCTGATCTTCATCTACAAACGAATACCGGCGAAGCAAGGCTTGAAGATCTTTCACACTAGGGTTTTTGATCTCCAGATCTTCCGCGCCGATGCCAACAAATGTTTCCTCTTCATCTTCCGGATTACAATGAGCATCGCAGACGATAGTAGCTAACTCCTTGCTTAACTCCGCCAGATCGCGATGCTGTTCCAGTAATTCAGCGAGACGTTTTGCACCTCTTAGTTCCAGCTCGGGAACCTTGTGCAAATTTTCATACACACCGCTCATGTCATGAAAATTAGCTAACAGCGCTCTCGCCTTAACCGGTCCAACACCCGGCACACCGCTAATGCAATCTACGCCGTCCCCTATTAGGCCAAGATAATCCGGGAACTGCTCAGGATGAATACCATAGTCATCCAGAATGTGTTTTCTATAACGCTTCTTGTTACCGCTATAGTCCCAGAGGTAATGGGAATCATCTCGAATCAACTGAGCCAGATCTTTATCCCTGCTCACAATAACCAACTCGGCATCATCGGCAACGTCGGAACAGACCTGCTCTGCCAGCGTGCCGATAATATCGTCAGCTTCGTATTTGCGGCTGGAGTGTGCGCTAAGACCCAGCACTTCACAGACCTCGGCGCAGGCATTCAATTGCATCTCCAGGTTTTCATCCGGCAACTCCCGATTAGATTTGTAGTCGGGACACATCTGATGGCGAAATCCGCAGAACAAACTTTCATCCATGGCAACCCCTGCATAACGTGGTCTCGTTCTGCGCAAAAACTGCAGCAGAAACGTAGTAAATCCATAGAGTGCACTTAATTCATTGCCTTCGCTGTCATGACATTCAACATAGGGCGAAAAATGAGATTGGAAAATGTAGATCGAGGCATCTATCAAATAGATATCTGATGAGCGCAGGTTCATCTCAGGACTGCTCGTTCTTTCGAATCAAGTAGTAGTATTTACTGTCCCGCTCTTCCTGCTTGATGAGCTCGTGGCCGAGAAACAGGCAGAATTTCGGAATATCGCGGGTAGTGGAAGGGTCGGTAGCTACGATTTGCAGCACGTCACCCACTGCTATATCCCTGATTTTATTATGCAGTAACATAACCGGCTCGGGGCAAAACAAACCGCAGGCATCCAGTGCCTCGGTGATTTCGATATTATTGGCCGCTTGCTTCGAATCAGTCATTATCGCTGTTCTGGTTTAAATTTTTATTCATCGTTTCACGGCTTTGCAGATGACAGGTTTGCGCATCAGCGTCGTAGTCGATTACTGCTTCGCCGGATTCGAGCTGACGAAGTACCTGACCGATTTTATCGTCCAGAGAGTACTCCTGATCACCGTAGTCAGTACCCTCGCGGGTAATATACTCTTCCATGATGGCCCTGAGGGCGTCTTTGGATAATTCTTTATAGGGAATTTCCATCTGCTTTTGTTATCCCTGCTTCCGGTTATTTAACTCTGCTCTTGCACTGGCTAAACCAACTCCACATAGTCCAGGGAATTTGAATCAGGACGACTAATTTTTAATTCATCAAAAGGGAATAAATTTCTGTCTGCCAATTGAGATGGAGAAACATTAGCGATGCTACGGAAAATGCTTTCGATTCTCCCCGGCTGATTGCGATCCCATTCCTGTAACATTCCTTTGATGACCTGTCGCTGTAGGCCATCCTGTGAACCGCATAGATTACAGGGAATTATGGGAAACTCACTTAATTCAGCAAACTTCTCAATCTCTTTTTCTTTGCAGTAGGCCATCGGACGAATTACAACGTTTCTCTTATCATCGCTCAACAGCTTCGGCGGCATAGCCTTCAGCTTGCCTCCATAGAACATGTTGAGGAACAAGGTTTCAACAATATCGTCACGGTGATGGCCGAGGGCAATCTTGGTGGCACCTATGGACTGGGCATAGTTGTAAAGAATCCCTCTACGCAGTCGCGAACACAGCCCGCAATAGGTTTTCCCCTCTTCCACCTTATCGGTAACTATAGAATAGGTATCCTGCTCAAGAATCTTGTAATCAACGTTTATTGATTGCAGATACTCGGGCAGTACGTGCTCGGGAAATCCCGGCTGCTTCTGATCGAGATTCACAGCATGCATCTTAAACTGGATGGGAGCGTGCTTTTGCAGGCTTAGCAGTATATCCAGCATAGCAAAGGAGTCTTTGCCACCTGACAGGCATACCATTACCAAATCGCCCTCTTCGATCATTTTGTAATCGCCGATGGCACGACCAACATCGCGCCGCAAATTCTTACGGCAGCGATTAAGTTTCAGTTGATCTTTGCTTTTTTCCATGGCTTTTACGCTTTTTCCGAAAACAGGACTACACTCTCTCCAGCACTGTCGCTATTCCCTGCCCCAAACCTATACACATGGTAGCCAGACCCAGAGTGGCGTCCTTGTCTTCCATGTTGTTCAGCAAGGTTGCAGTAATTCTTGTTCCGGAGCAGCCTAGAGGATGGCCAAGAGCAATAGCGCCGCCCTTCAGGTTTACTTTGTCTTCCACTGCATCAATAAGTTTCAGATCTTTTAAAACCGGCAGTGCTTGAGCGGCAAAAGCCTCGTTCAATTCAGCAACATCAATATCATCGATAGACAGGCCAGCCTTCTTAAGCACCTTCATGGTTGCCGGTACCGGACCGTAACCCATTATAGAAGGATCAACTCCGGCGTATGCCATGGATCGAACTTTTGCACGAATATTCAGATTCAATGCCTGGGCTCTCTCCGCGGACATCATTAACAGCGCCGAAGCACCATCAGAAATCTGTGATGAGGTTCCGGCGGTGACTGTGCCATTTATAGGGTCGAATACAGGTCGCAATTGCGCCAAGCCTTCTACCGTTGTATCGGGACGAATAGTCTCATCATGTTCAATCAGGGCTTTCACACCATCGGCATCATGCCCTTCGATAGCAACAATCTCGTTAGCGAAGCCACCGTTTGCACGGGCCTTATCGGCCAGCTGATGGGAACGAACTGCAAACCTGTCCTGGCTTTCCCTGTCGATGCCATGCATCTTGGAAAGCACCTCGGCAGTTACTCCCATCATCCATGAAGCCTTCGCTATGTATTTGGATGCCTTGGGATTAGGATCAACACCATGCACCATGTCCACGTGCCCCATATGCTCCACTCCACCGACTACGAACTGGTCACCGTTGTTACTCTGGATAGCCATCGCCGCAGTATGAAGTGCCGACATGGATGAACCACATAATCTATTCACGGTCTGCCCGCAGGTTGAATGGGGCAGCACCGACATCAGTGCTGCATTTCTTGCAATATTCCAGCCCTGTTCCAGGGTCTGGTTTACACAACCCCAGATAACGTCTTCCACTTCAGCCGGATCGACAGCAGTATTACGCTCAAACAGTGCATCGATTAATCTGGCTGATAATTCTTCGGCGCGTATATTTCTGAATGCACCGCCTTTCGATCTAGCCATTGGCGTACGAATTCCATCTACGATTACGGCGTCTCTTGCATTTAAACTCATCTCAATATCTCCTTATACACCGTAGAATGTTTTGCCGGCGGCTGCCATTTCTCTGATTTTTTCTGTTGGCTGATAAAGCTCTCCCAGATGGGCATACTTGTCAGCTATCTCACCGAACTGCGCCAGACCGAGACTGTCTGCGTATCGCAGAGCCCCGCCCCTGAATGGTGGGAAGCCCAGACCCAGAATAAGACCCATATCCGCCTCGATTGCTGTCTCGACAATGTTGTCCTCAAGACAACGGGCAACCTCCAGACACATCGCCACCATCATGCGCTCGACGATTTCCTGATCTTCAAAGTCCCGCTTACCTTCGCGGACGCTTTCCAATAAAGCTGGCAATTCAGGGTTGGGTAACTTCTTCGGCTTGCCCCTCTTGTCTTTCTCATAAAGATAGAAACCACTGCCTGATTTCTGCCCCAAATTATTTTGCGCATAGAGCTTGTCGATGGCACTTTCGAAAGTCAGATTCATACGCTCGAAGCCATCCGCCATCACGCCCTGGGCATGAACAGCTGTATCAAGTCCAATTACGTCCAGCAGATAAGCAGGACCCATGGGCCAACCAAATTTTTCCATAGCGCGGTCAATTTGTTTTATCTCCGCACCTTCATTGAGCAGGGTTGAAAATGCACCAAAGTAAGGAAACAGCACGCGGTTGACCAAAAATCCTGGACAGTTATTTACCACGATAGGTGTCTTGCCAATTTTCTTGGCATAGGCAACAGTAGTGGCAATTGTTTCTTCGCTGGTTTTCTCTCCACGTATAACTTCTACCAATGGCATTACCGGCACTGGGTTAAAGAAGTGCATGCCACAGAAATTTTCCGGACGCTTCAAGGAAGGCGCTAGCTCATCAATAGATATGGTAGATGTATTGGATGCGATGATTGTGTCTTCGGTAACAAGACCCTCAATCTCGGCAAGCACCGCTTTTTTAACGTTGGGATTTTCAACAACAGCTTCCACCACTATGTCCACGTTAGAAAAATCATCGTAGTCCAAAGTCGGCGTGATTTTGGACAGAATGCCGAACATTCCGGCCGCATCCAGCCTTCCTCTTGCTACGCGCTTCTCAAGCAGCTTTCTGGCCTCATCCATGCCAAGGTCCAGACCTTCCTGGGCAATATCCTTCATTAATACAGGCGTGCCTTTTAATGCAGACTGGTAGGATATTCCTCCACCCATGATTCCCGCACCGAGAATGCCGGCCAACTTAATGTCTCCAGCATTACGCGCATAGCCTTTAGCCTTGCCGGCCAGAAACTGGTCGTTGAGAAACATCTGTACCAGATCGGCTGCAACAGGTGACGTTGCCAGCTTTATAAATCCTTGATGCTCGGCCTCTAATGCCCCTGCTCTATCGAGAGTCGCTGCTTTCTTCATTACGCTAACTGCTGTTGCTGGAGCCGGATAATTTGGGCCGGCCTTTGCCGCAATCATTGCCATCGCCGTATCGAAGGCGACAGTCATTTCAATTGGGCCTAGAGTCAACGGGGAATTTTTTGCAGAGCGGATTTTCTGAATATCCAGTTTGCCTTCATTACATTGGGCGATAATCTTTTCTGCCGCGTCAATAAGCTTTTCCGGCTCTACTATAGAGTCCAGCGCACCTTCCTTGAAAGCCTGGGCAGCTTTGATATGGGAACCACTGCCAATCCACTGGTTAGCGTTATCTGCACCAATCAACCGTGGCATTCTTACAGTGCCACCAAAGCCGGGAAGAATACCCAACTTAACTTCAGGAAACCCTACGACTGCATTTGCAGTGGCTACGCGAAAGTCAGTTGAAATGGCCATCTCGAAACCGCCGCCAAGGGCAATTCCATTAATCGCCGTCACTGTAGGTACCGGCAGATCTTCGATGTCTGTAAATACTTTATTCGCTTCCACCAGCCAGTTGTGAATTTGCTCTTCGCCCTGTTCAAACATGGCAGTGAATTCTGTGATGTCAGCACCCACAACAAAGGTAGATTTTGCGCTGGAAAAAATTACACCTTTTATGTCCGCCTCTCTTAACTTCCCTGTCGCCTCCTGAAGCTCTCTGAGAGTCTGCTGATTGAACTTGTTTACCGATGAGTCTTGTAGATCGAAGACCAGATTAGCTATGCCGGACGGCAATATATCGACGCTTAAGGCCGTGCCCGTGTATATCATTACTTTGCTCCAGATTGATGAATCGTCCCGTCCTCTAACGGGGCTGCGCATTATAACGTTGCCGCCCTCATTTAAGAAGCTGCTTTCCCCGCCTTGATCTGGGTTATCATGGAATTATGAGTATCGATTTCAGAACCCTGCGAAGCACCCTCTATAGCCTGTTTTTACTGGCTTGCATGTGGCCTGTGCAGGCTGCTTTCGGGCAGGACCACGGGGTAATACTGCTTTACCATCACGTAGATAGCTCGACGCCACCCTCCACTTCTATCTCGCCTGAGGACTTTCGTGGGCATCTGGAGTATTTGCGGGATAACGATTTCTCCGTCATCGGTCTGGATACCATGGTAGAGAGACTTAGAAACCATCAAGCGATTCCTGACAAATCCGTAGCCATCACCTTCGATGACGGATATTCATCCATTTATGACACAGCATTCCCAATGCTGCAGGAATTCGGCTTCCCGTTTACCCTTTTTGTCAGCACCGGCCCGATAAATGATAGTCAAAGAGGCTATATGAATTGGCAACAGATTAGCGAGATGTCTGATGCCGGCGTTGTCATTGCAAACCACATGGTTGAACACCCCTATATGTTGGAAAAGTTGCAGGGTGAAGATAGCCAACAATGGATAAGCCGTCTCCGCGATGAACTGCTTCAGGCTGAGGCTGAAATCCGGCAGCAAACCGACCAGTCCCACCGCTATCTGGCCTACCCCTATGGCGAATACGCTCCGATTATTGTGGAAATGCTGTCCGAACTGGACTTTACCGGTTTCGCCCAGAACTCCGGAGCAATATCTTCCTACTCGGATTTTCTCGCGCTACCCCGCTTTCCTCTGGCCAGCATCTACGCCAATCTGCAAACCGCAAAAACCAAATTCGAAACCAAGGCTTTTAATGTGGAGAAAGTCGAACCACTGTCCCCGGTAACCACAGAGCGAAACCCCACAGTCACACTCAAGTTCGAACCCGGCGCCTATCGATTTTCACAGATTGGCTGCTTCGCCAATAGCGAGCCGCTACAACTCGACTGGCTGGATGTGGAAAATGGTATTCTGAAAATCAGCGGCAATGAAGAATACGGAGGCAGACGCTGGAGGTATATCTGTACCGCACCGGATCCTCAGTCGAACAGGTTTTACTGGAATTCAGTTCAGTGGATTAAAACCGACTAGAGCGGCAGAACCATCGCGGGCCCGCAGATTATTCTGTTCGATAATGGTTTGAACTTCATCGACGTAGTTATCTCCCCGCTCAGAATAACTGGACAGCCCATAAGCGAGAATTACCGAATTCAAGCCTTCTCCCTGATTACGCATATAAGATCTGAGCTCACGAAAAAAATTGTATCTCGGGTGACTGTTGAGATTTAGAAAATAACTTTCCACACTGAGCTGCAAGCTGTCGAAGCTTTGAACTTCATGGTTCGCGCCACTTATTCTTCGCAACGGCACCAGCCCACAACCTTCTTCGTAACACCACTCACCGAAAAGATTATTTCCCTCCATCGCGAACCGGGATGTACCCCAGGCCGATTCATTTGCCGCCTGAGCCAGCGCCAGAGAAACAGGTATCTGGTCTATCCTTATCAACAATTCTTCGATATATTTCAGGTCACTACGCACGTCGTCGGGGACCCTGTACAGATCGGCAAGAACAAGTATGTTTTCCCTTGCCCTCGTACTCAACGCTACGCCGCTTCTCACTGTTTCGTGATACAGCTCTAGCTCTCTGCGTATGTTTATCACGCGTTGATTCTCCGCTGCGATATAGTCCTGCAGATAATCGAAGAACTGCTGTTTTTTTACATCGACACGGGTGATGGAAGCGAAATCAGGGAATACGGCAATAGGGTCGAGCTGCACGACTTGAGGCAGCTGCCTGCCTTCCCGGGCGAGCTGGTCTACAGAGATAATCAGCACCAGCATGCAGGCCGCAATAATTGCTGCGCTAAAAAGCTCTGCGGTTCTGCGATCGAATGATGAATTATTATCCATGATGCCTGTGAACGCGTCCCTTATAAATACTCAACTACCTGTCTGTTAATTTGTTAGTGCCAGTGATGATTACTGACAGTACTTACCAACAATGATTACTAATAGCGACTACTGACAGAGAATTCTACTGGAATTCCGCGTCATTCGACACCGGAAAATCCAGCCAGTTATCAGCCCTGTTCGTGCTTGCTTCCACCGCGACAGTCCGGGGATGCCGGCGCGGGCTGGCTTCTCTCTTGCCACTCTTCAGGCGTATATAGATGTAGTGCCAAGGCATGCACTTCGCCAGCCATTTCCTCGGCGAGCAATTTGTAGATACGCTGATGCCTCTTTACCGGACTCAAACCCGAAAACTGCGATGACACCGCCGTAAGGTTGAAATGGGAGTCCGTAGCGGAGCCACCATGCATGTGGCTTTCATTCTCAATATTGAGCAGTTCCGGCAGCAGGTCGGCGTCCAGTTTGGCTCTGATGATTTCTTCCATAATTCGTTCCTGGTTAGTTCCTGCTTTTTTAATAATGGCGATTTACTCTGAGCGCTAATTATAACCTTGCTTGGGACCTTCAGTAGCAATATCGGCAATAGAAATACCAGCGAAAGAAATATCGACGACCCTCGTATGGTCTTGGCTCCCTAGCCCAGTTAAACTGTGCCGTTGGAAAGGAGAGGAACGGAGCGACATGACTATATCCTGGTATCCCGGACATATGCATAAGGCCAGTAAGGAACTGGTGAAACTTATGCAAAAAACCCATGCCTTTATAGAGGTATTGGACGCGCGCACTCCGCATTCCAGCACCAATCCGCTTCTAGCCGACATCCGCGGCAAGCTACCCTGCATCCGAATCCTTAGCAAGGCCGACCTGGCTGAGGACATGATAACCAAAGCCTGGTATCAATATTTCAGCAAAATGGACAATAGCGCCTGCCTGATCAACGGCTATGACTCTCCACTTGAAAGGAGCGATATAGTCCGTGTCGCCAAACCCCTAGTAAAGAAGCTATGGGAAAATGAACCTGCAGACTTACCCAGAAACGTGCAACTGGTCATCGGCGGCATACCCAATGCGGGGAAATCCACCCTGATGAATCAATTGATGGATCGCAAGGTAGCCAATACCGGCAATGAGCCGGCCATTACCAAAGGTCAGCAGCGAGTTACGCTGGATGAAGGCTGGTACCTCGTCGACACCCCCGGAATGATGTGGCCCAAGCTGGAAGACCAGACTTGCGCCTATCGGCTGGCTGCGACCGGAACTATCCGCAATACTGCCGTTGACGCCGTGGATATCGCCTGGTGGCTTGCTGAGATGCTTATCGCCGATTATCCCGACAGAATTCGCGAGCGTTATCAGGCCAGCCACAATGAAAATACCGCGGAGCTTTTAATGGATAAAATAGCCAAACTCAGGGGCTGTTTAGGCAAAGGCGGCCGAGCAGACCTTCATAAAACATCGGAATTGTTACTAAACGACTTCCGCTCAGGTAAACTTGGGCGCTTCACTTTGGAGTCTCCTCCACCGTGAGGCCATACTCGCAACATTAATCTTAAAACACTTGAATAGGCTCCAACACGCATGTCCGAAGCAAGCAATACGTCTTCAGTAAGCGCATCATCTGGCTCAAACAACTTCCACCCCGCTTTCAATAGATTACGCAGTGAAGAAATACCTTCATTGAATATCACCATGGAAGAATATGAGCATAAGGTTACCTGTGCCAAACACTATCACCTGGCCAGCGATAACACTGAGAATGTATTTCTTGTCGCATTTAGAACTGTGCCGGAAGACTCCACTGGCGTTGCACATATTCTGGAACACACCGCACTATGCGGTAGTAAGAAGTATCCGGTTCGCGACCCTTTTTTCATGATGATTCGGCGATCTCTTAATACATTCATGAATGCTTTTACCAGCAGCGACTGGACTGCCTATCCTTTCGCAAGCAAGAACAAAAAAGACTTCAACAATTTACTTGATGTTTATTTGGACGCAACATTTTTTGCAAGACTACATGAGTTGGATTTCGCACAAGAAGGTCACCGCCTGGAATTCAGCGAAATGAAAGACAGCAACTCCGAACTGCAATACAAAGGAGTTGTATTCAATGAAATGAAAGGCGCTATGAGCTCTACAAACAGTGTGTTATGGCAAACAATTAGCAAGTACTTATTTCCTACAACCACTTATCACTTTAATAGCGGCGGCGAGCCGGATCATATTCCCGACCTGAGCTATCAACAGCTCAAGGATTTTTATCAATCCCACTACCACCCCAGCAATTGCGTATTCATGACCTTTGGTGATATTCCTGTTTACGAGCATCAACAGCAGTTCGAAGACTTGGCACTGTCAAAGTTCCAGAAGCTTGACATCCATATCGCCGTGAATAATGAAAAGCGATACCTGTCGCCGTTAAACATTGAAGAAAACTACACTGCGGAAGACGAAGAAGAAAAGCAGACCCACGTGGTTCTTGGCTGGCTATTAGGCAGCAGCACGCAACTGGACGAAGTGTTTAAAGCGGAGCTGCTCTCCAATGTCTTGCTGGACAACAGTTCCAGCCCCCTGCTACAGGCGCTTGAAACCAGCGCTCTGGGCAGCGCCCCTTCGCCAATGTGCGGACTTGAAGATTCAAATCGGGAAATGAGCTTCATGGCAGGCCTCGAAGGCTGTAACACTGAAGACAATGAAGCCGTGGAGAAATTGATTATCTCCACACTTGAAGACCTTGCAGAGAACGGTGTTGATCAGCAGATAGTGGAATCATCCCTTCATCAGCTGGAACTCAGCCAACGAGAGATTTCCGGCGATAGCTACCCCTATGGACTGCAGCTTATCCTAATGGGCTTATCAACCGCCCTGCACCGCGGTGACCCGATCAAATTATTAAATATTGATCCGGTGCTCGCGCAATTAAGGGAACAAATAAAGGACAAGAACTTTATTCCCGATCTTATTCGCAGCTTGATTCTCGACAATCCTCACCGCGTTCGAGTAACACTCAAACCCGATTCGGAACTGGCCAACAGAAAAGTAATGTCCGAAAAACTTGAGCTGGAAAAAATTAAGTCCACACTATCTACTGAGCAAAGTGAGCAAATCATTCAACAGTCAGTTGAGCTTGCGCAGAGACAGGAACAGGAAGACGACCCCGGCATATTGCCAAAAGTAGGTCTCGACGATGTGCCGTCAACAATCACCGAGCCATCTGCGCAAGACCTCAAGCTAAGTAAGTCTGGAAGCAATGCAACATTCTACGGCCAGGGAACAAACGGGCTTTGCTATCAGCAAATGGTTGTAGAACTACCCAAGCTAGACGAAGAGTTGCTGGCTGCCCTACCTTTATATAGCGCCTGCGTCAGCGAATTTGGCGTTGGTGACAAAGACTACGCCGAGGCACAGGCATGGCAGGCGAGAGTAAGTGGCGGAGTGAATTGCTTCAATAGTATTCGCAGCGGACTGGATAACGTACAACAAATCAGTGGCTATATGAGCTATTCGTCAAAATGCCTCAGAAGCAACCACAAGGATCTTAGCCAGTTGCTCCACGATACTGTCTCAAACCTTCGCTTCGACGAAGATCGTCGCCTTCATGAAGTGATAGAGCAGATCTGTGCACGAAAGGAGGCCAGCATTACCGGACAGGGGCACAGCCTGGCCATGAGCCTTGCCTCCAGCAGAATGAGCCCGAGCGCCTTACTCAGTCATAATTCTGCCGGCTTGGAAGGCATTCGCAATCTTAAACAGCTGCGCAAGAACCTGGAAGATGCGAAGAGCAGAGAGGAGCTAATGGGCGGCTTCCAAAGGCTTCACTCCCTGATCTTGAAGAGCAACCGCCAGTTTCTGCTAATAGCAGAGCCTGAACATCAGTCTGCGCTATTAGCTGATGTCGACGGTCTCTGGACTACAGCGTCACCCGAGAGTGCGAGCAGCTTGGCGCTACCAGCGGTACGAGAGAACCTCCATCAGGCCTGGATTACATCTACACAGGTGAACTTCTGCTCAAAAGCCTTCCCGACAGTCTCTTCCAGCCACGACGACAATGCTGTATTGCAGGTTTTGGCGGGTTTTCTACGTAACGGCTTTCTACACCGTGCTATTCGGGAACAAGGAGGCGCCTATGGCGGCGGGGCGAGCCAGGACTCTAATTCTGCCTCATTCCGATTCTTCTCCTACAGAGACCCCCGTTTGAGTGAGACTTTGGATGACTATGACAAGGCTATTCAGTGGATGATATCCGGGCAACATAGCGAACAACAACTGGAAGAAGCCATCCTCGGAGTTATTGGCTCGATGGACAAGCCCGCCTCACCTTCCGGAGAAGCAAAGCAGGCATTTTACAATCGCCTGTTCGACCGTTCCCTCGAGCACCGTATGGCATTTCGGGAACGTGTACTAAGCACCTCACTGGCAGATCTGAAGCGGGTTGCTGAACATTATTTCGTAGACCAGCCTTGCAGTACCGGCGTTATTACCAGCAAGGAAGCCCTTGAGGCAGCTAATCTGGACAATGTTGAAATTATACATTTTTAGTATTATCAATATTTTATATAACTTTATTAATGTATATTATTACATAAGAAAATAATTGAAATTAATTTGGGAATTCAGGGAACTAGGCAGTAATTGGACAGTCTGAATAAGTGTAGGTAGATGTTTTGCAAAATTGTGGGTTTTGTTTCATTTATCTCTCCCTTGATAGTATATTAAGCCCAACGCCGATGGTTGTTGGGCTTTCTTTTTTCTGCCTTCCGGACATTTTCTGATCATGCCTCCTGCAACAATTAGAGCCTTTTAAGAATTGCCACAATCGCCATACATTCAATACTAACTTTAGCGAATTACCCACCCTCCCCCGAATGAGCAATTTAACCCCAAAACAGGAAGCCACAAGGGTAACCCTGATCGGCATGGCACTAGATTTGGTACTCGGCTTTGCCAAGATCATCGGCGGCATACTGTTTAACTCATTTGCGCTGATTACCGACGGCATACACTCTCTAACCGATGCGGCTACCGATATTTTCGTGCTGATAGTGGCCAGAATCTCCCATCAAGAGCCCGACGAGGAACATCAGTACGGCCACGGCAGATTTGAAACCCTCGGCACCATTGCCATGGGCATCGTATTTTTCACAACCGCTGGCATTATTCTCTATGACAGCTATTACCGCCTTCAGGACGTCGAAGCCATTCCTGTGCCAGCCCTCGGCGGCTTATTAATCGCCGCTATTTCCATTGTCGGCAAGGAATGGATTTACCAGTTCACCATGCGCATCGCCAAGCGTCTGAATTCGAGCCTTCTAAAAGCTAATGCCTGGCATAGTCGTAGTGATGCTATCTCTTCGATTGCAGTGCTTATAGGCCTGATTGCCGCCCAACAGGGGTATGCATGGATGGATATTGTAGCGGCCATTGTGGTGGCACTGATAATAGCCAAGGTTGGTTGGGAACTATGTGCCGATGCCTTGAGCGAACTGGTTGATACAGCCGTGCCGGATCACCGCAAGGCAGAGTTCGAAGCTTGTGTGTTGGAAATAGACGACATACTTGGAGTAACCAACCTGCGCAGCCGGGTCTCCGGGGGCAAAATCATTTTGGAGATAAGACTCAAGGTAGATCCGAGAATTTCAGTTTCGGAAGGCCATCAGCTTGGTGAAATGGCAAGCAAATCACTTATTGCTGAATTCAGTGACATCGCCGAGGTTATTCCACATATCGACCCTATCGAACATACCAATTTCGGCAATCATCCGGAGCACCATATGGAATTCCCCAGCCGTTCCAAGATTATTCAAAGCGTGCGTGATCACTGGGAAAAGCTGCTGGACGAAAGAGATGTCGACAAAATCGACCTGCATTATCTCGACCACGGTGTAGAAGTTGATTTGATACTGAATCAGGTGGAAGTTTCCGAGGATCTTGGCTTAAAGCTAAGGGCTGCACTGGACGATATTTCTTATGTCTCCTTTTTGCGAATTTATAACAAAGTCAGCGAGACAAGACTTGATTCGACGAGGTCATAAATTAGATACAAATGACCCGCATTTGCCTATACTAGGGACGCCTGTTAGCAGGCATTGATTCTCTGCGGAAGCAGACAACAACAGGGATATCGCTAACGATCTTGCAATGAAGCCAACGAATATAGCAGACCCGAATTATTTTCATAAAGTAGTTGATTGTCAGTGGGCCTGCCCCGCTCACACACCAGTTCCCGAATACATCAGACTTATTGCTGAGAAGCGCTATTCTGATGCTTACATGGTTAATTGGCAGTCCAATGTCTTCCCCGGAATTCTTGGCCGAACCTGTGACCGCCCTTGTGAACCCGCCTGCCGGCGAGGTCGGGTTGAAGAAGAACCAGTTGCCATCTGTCGTTTGAAACGGGTTGCCGCTGACTACAAGTCCGACATTAAAGACAGGCTCCCTAAAGCTCCAGAAAAGAAAAACGGCAAGCATATCGCCTTGATTGGTGCCGGGCCTGCTTCCCTAACCGTAGCTAGAGACCTAATACCGCTAGGGTACGAAATAACCTTGTTTGAGCGTGATCCGGTAAGCGGTGGCGCCATGCGCACGCAGATACCTCGCTTTCGTCTTCCAATGGAAGTGCTTGAAGAAGAATTACACTACATCCTCGACATGGGTATTAACTGCAGATTCGGTGAAGAAATCACCAGCATGAAGTCTGTTCTCGATGAAGGCTATGACGCCGTGTTCGTCGGAACGGGAGCACCGCTGGGTAAATGGCTAGACTTGCCTGGCTATGAAGAAGCCAAGGAAAACCTGCATACCGGGATCGAATGGCTGGCCAATGTTGCCTTCGAACACATCGACAGCATCGGCAAGAAAGTTTTGGTGCTCGGCGGTGGTAATACCGCGATGGACTGTTGCCGTACCTCCAAGCGACTGGGCGGAGAAGAAGTCAGCGTCGTAGTACGCAGCGGCTTCGACGAAATGAAGGCTTCGCCTTGGGAAATAGAAGACGCTATTGCGGAAGATATCCCTGTACTGAATTTCCATGTACCAAAAAGGTACATCGTCGAAGATTGCAAACTGGTTGCAATGGAATTTGAGAAAGTCCGTAAGGAAATTGACGAAAACGGTCGCCGGCAATTAATTCCGACTGGCGAAGAGCCGGTAATACTCCCTTGTGACGATGTCATCTGTGCCATCGGACAGGAAAACAGTTTCCCGTGGATAGAACGTGATTTAGGAATCGAGTTCGATCAATGGGAATTGCCTACGCTTACCAACTCACGGTTTCAGTCCACCAATGAGAAAGTTTTCTTCGGTGGCGACTCGGCTCTTGGGCCTGACAATATTATTACTGCCGTAGCACACGGACATGAAGCAGCACTGTCTATTCATATGATGTGCGAAGAACAGGATCTGGATAATCGCCCATTGCCGCTGACAGATATCACCGGCCAAAAGATGGGCATTCATCAATGGTCCTATTCAAACGACATTAGTTCCGACCTGCGCTATGCCGTACCCCACGCCAGCAAGGAAAAGACCCTCAACGACCTGAACCTGGAAGTTGAATTGGGCTTCGATGAACAACTTGCCTTCGATGAAACCATGCGCTGTCTGAACTGTGACATTCAAACAGTTTTTACCGACAAGCTATGTATCGAATGTGATGCCTGCGTGGATATCTGCCCAACCGACTGCATTAGTTTTACTCAAAATGCTGAAGAGCCGGAGCTGAGGAAAAATCTGCTCGCTCCTGCAACAAACGCAGAACAGGATTTATACGTCTCGGACACACTCACTACTGGACGCATCATGGCGAAAAACGAAGATCTTTGCCTGCACTGCGGACTCTGCGCAGAACGTTGCCCGACCAGTGCCTGGGACATGCACAAGTATCTTCTCAATACCGCCAAGGCAGTTAACGCATGCCAGAAATAATTCATTCCTCAAAGGTGAGTACAATCACCAAGGTCAATGACTTTGTAGTCAAATTCGCCAATGTTAATGGCTCGGGTTCGGCCAGTGCCAATAGCATGTTTGCCAAAGCAATCTTCCGCATGGGCATACCCGTTAGCCCGCACAATATTTTCCCTTCGAATATTCAGGGCCTGCCTACCTGGTACGAAGTAAGAGTTAGCGAAGATGGCTATCTGGGGCGGCGTGACGGCGTGGATCTAATGATCGCCATGAACGAACAGACTATTGCCAAAGATATCGACGCGGTACTGCCCGGTGGCTATGTGCTATATGACTCTTCAAAATCATTGGCCAGCAACCTGGTTCGTGACGACATTAATTATTTGCCTATTCCCCTCAAGGACATTTGTCTAAAAGAATTTGAAAAACCTGCGCAGCGACAATTATTTAAAAACATTGTCTATGTTGGTGCGCTTTCGGCATTTTTAAACATCGATTTCAAAGTGCTGACCGGCATGGTCAGCGATCAGTTTCAGGGCAAGGAAAAGCTTATTCTTCCCAATATTCATGCCTTGGAACTCGGTCACCAATACGCAACGGAGAGTTTCGATTGCCCGCTTGCCCTGCAACTCAAGAGCAGCAGCAAGAACAACAATAAGATTTTGATGGATGGCAATACAGCGGTAGGTCTTGGCTGTGTCTACGGCGGAGCGACAGTCGCTTCGTGGTATCCACTCACCCCTTCCACCTCGGTAGTGGACTCCTTTGGAAAATATTGTAAGCGGCTACGCATAGACGCAGGAACAGGTAAGACAAAATATTCCATCGTACAGGCCGAAGACGAATTGGCGGCAATCGGCATGGCTATTGGTGCCGGCTGGAATGGAGCCCGAGCTTTTACCGCCACCAGCGGTCCTGGCATATCACTGATGCAGGAATTTCTCGGCCTTGCGTATTTTTCAGAGATACCTGTAGTACTTTTTAATATTCAGCGAGTAGGTCCATCAACCGGCATGCCCACACGCACGCAACAAGGTGACTTATTGGCCTGTGCTTACGCCTCTCATGGCGACACCAAACACGTATTGTTATTCCCCTCCACTCCCAAGGAGTGTTTCGAAGATGCCGCTGCGGCTTTCGATATCGCTGACAGATTACAGTCTCCAGTGATGGTTATGAGCGATCTGGAACTGGGTATGAACGAACAGACCTGTGACGATCTCGACTGGGATGACTCCCGGAATTACGACCGCGGGAAGGTACTCAACGCTGAACAACTCGATGAAATAGAAAAATATGGCCGCTATCTGGATTCCGATGGAGATGGCATTCCCTACCGAACCTATCCGGGAACACACCCGAGCAAAGGCAGTTACTTCACCCGAGGTAGCTCCCATAATGCCTACGCCGCCTATACAGAAGACGGCGATGTATATGCTGAGGTGATGGATCGCATTGCATTGAAGATGCGTACTGCACTTAACTATATTCCCGAGCCAGATATAGCTGACAGCGGAAATAAACTGGGGCTAGTTTACGTGGGCACCACCCACAGCGCCATACAGGAAGTACTCGATAGCCTGGCCAAGAAAGGGGTAAGCATCGATACCATGAGGATTCGTTCCTTCCCTTTTCACGACAGTGTCGCTGACTTCATCAATTGCCACGAACTTGTATACGTGATCGATCAAAATCGGGACGCGCAACTAAAGAGCTTGTTGAAAATTGAATGCAATGCCACTGAGCAACAGATGCATTCAATACTCAATTACAACGGCGTATTGATTACGGCAAAGCAGGTCGAAGAAGCAGTACTTAATTCAATGCAGGACTTAGAAGACAGTAATGATATTTCCGCCTGATGACGGAACCAGCAGAACTACTTAAAGCCGAAACAGAGCCAAAATAATGAGCTATATATCGAAACCCAAGTTTAGCCACCCTGACCTCGAAACCAATGAGTTGGGACTTACCAGACGTGACTACGAAGGCACGCTGACAACTCTTTGCGGTGGCTGTGGTCACGACTCAATTAGTGCGGCAATTATGCAGGCAGCATCAGAGATGTCACTGGAGCCCCACCGTGTGGCGAAAATTTCAGGTATCGGCTGCTCTTCAAAAATCCCCTCCTATTTTCTCAGCAGGGCCCATGCCTTTAACTCGGTTCATGGTCGCATGCCGTCGGTGGCAACCGGAGCGAACCTGGCAAATCAGGAATTAACTTATTTAGGAGTTTCCGGTGACGGCGACAGCGCATCCATCGGGCTTGGTCAGTTCTGTCACATAGTACGTCGACAGGTGAATATGCTTTACATCGTTGCGAACAACGGCACCTACGGATTAACCAAGGGACAATTGTCGGCAACAGCTGACATGGGTTCAAGAACAAAGTCGGGCGAAGAGAGTCTATTCGAGAATATCGATATGGCCACTCTTGCCATCGAACTCGGTGCCAGCTTTGTGGCGCGCAGCTTCTCCGGTGACAAGAAGCAATTAGTGCCTTTGTTACAGGCAGGTCTCACCCACAAAGGGTTCGCATTTATTGATGTCGTCTCACCATGCGTAACTTTTAATAATACGGACTTTTCCAGCCATGGTTACAAAAACACCTGGGAGAATTATATTGCATTAAGCCAGGTAGATTTTGTGCCCATGAGAGATGAGATCACTACCAGCTATGATGCAGGCAAGGAAAAAGAAATAACACTACACGATGGTTCTGTTATCCACCTGCATAAGACAGATGACAGCTATGACCCCAGCAACAAGCAACAGGCGCTAAATCATATTAACCAGCACAAGGAAGAAGGAAAGATTGCCACCGGCTTGCTGTATATAAACCAGTCCGCTGCGGATCTTCATGAAACACAGGGCACCATCGACAAGCCGCTTAACAGCCTTGGTATTAGTGATCTTTGCCCGGGAAACGACGTGCTAAGTGGAATTAACGATACTTTTCGTTAAGGTCTTGGCCAATAAATTCGAATCGTTAAAGCACGGGTCTCGAAATCCTTAAATAATTTTTTATCAAGCATTCACTTTAGAATTTCAAGCTGCTCAAAAGGTATAAGGTAAGCTTACGTTGCAGGTATCTGAAGAACGAATTACTCTGCACTAGGCTCTATATTTCAATCGTACAAGTGCGGCGTTCCATATGACAGAAGAAGAGAAAACTCCTCAGCTTCCTCGAGCTCTCCATCGCTGGACTGACATGTTCGTTCTCAGCCTGCTGTTCTTCACCTTCATATCTTTTTTTGATTTTCAGCAGACCAACAGTGAAGAAATTGCCTACTCTGAATTTAAGCAGCGCCTTCGCGACGATCAAATTGAGAGCGTATCAATCCGCGGAGAGCGAATAAGTGGAGAAAATCGATATTAGATTGGAGAGTTTAGCGGATTCGTTACAACCTTCCCCCCTATGGACGATTTTGATCTATTTCCCTTGCTTGAAGACAACAATGTCGAGGTACGGGTCAGTTCTACCGAGCAATCGGTTTGAGCGACATTACTTATCAGCCTGTTGCCCTGGTTATTACTAATAGCCATCTTCATGATGAGTAGCCGCATGATGCGAGCTGGAGGCAAAGGCTTCCCTGGTGGAGGCGGCGTTTTCAGCTTCACCAAATCGAAGGCGAAAATGACCCACGGCGAAGAGATCAAGGTCGGTTACGATGATGTCGCAGGCCTCAAACACGCCAAGGAGGATCTCGCCGAAGTAGTGGAGTTTCTTCGCAACCCTGAAAAATATCGGGCAATCGGGGCAAAGATCCCAAAGGGCATTCTTCTTATTGGCCCTCCCGGCACTGGAAAGACTTTACTGGCCAAGGCAACTGCTGCAGAAGCCGGCGTTCCTTTCTTTAGCATCACCGGTTCAGAGTTTGTCGAGATGTTTGTCGGTGCTGGTGCGTCACGGGTGCGCGACATGTATACGCAGGCACGCGCCGTTCCCCTTCCCTCATCTTTATCGATGAAATAGATTCGGTGGGCCGGTCTCGTAGTAGTGCGTCCGGATTGGGAAATGACGAAAGAGAGCAGACTCTTAATCAGATATTAGCGGAGATGGATGGCTTCAGCGGCGAAGAAGCGGTTGTGGTAATCGCTGCAACTAACCGGCCTGATGTGCTCGACACTGCCCTCACTCGACCAGGACGTTTCGACAGGAAGGTTGTTTTGGACTTGCCGCAGAGAAAAGCCAGACACGACATTCTTAAAGTTCACTCCCGTAATGTAACCATGGCCAGCGATATTGATCTGGAAAGCATAGCAGCTGCCACAGTTGGTTTCTCCGAGGCGGATTTAGCCAATCTGGTAAACGAAGCTGCACTGCTTGCAGCGCGAGAAGATAAGAATCAGGTTAGCAATGTCCATCTTGAAAGGGCCAGGGATAAGGTAGTGCTCGGTGAGCAACGTGAATCCATATTGACCGAGGATGAACGAAAACGAACCGCCTATCATGAAGCAGATCATGCGCTAACGGCTTTCCATATGCCCTATGCAGATGCATTGCGGAAAGTCAGCATAATACCCAGAGGTATGTCATTGGGTTGTACCGAACAAACTCCTCGCGAAGATAAAGTCAATTATGGCCAACATTACCTTGAGGATCGCATCTCCATTATGCTCGGTGGACGATGTGCTGAAAAACTGATATTCAACGAGGCAAGCTCTGGAGCCTCAAATGACTTGCAACAAGCAAGTCTGCTGGCACGTCATATGGTGACGGAATGGGGAATGAGTGAAAATTTGGGACCATTGAGTTTTAATAATCCCGAGCAAAGTTTTCCCGGTCAGGAACTTTTGGGACACAAAGACTATAGCGAGCACACCGCAGAACTAATCGACGAAGAAGTCAGCTCTCTGATCCGCAATAACGAATTGCGCACAGAAAAAGTATTGGAAGAACATCGACAAGCTTTGGGTGCTATCGCCGAAGCCTTGCTGGAAAAAGAAACACTGTCTGATGAGCAAATTGACCAGTTAGTTTCAAGGAACTAGCCCGGGGCCAATCTGTTAACTCCTAGTGGATTTAATCATCTCGTAGGCTGCCTTAATCTCCTGAGTCTTCTCTGTTGCGATATCGATCATTTCCTCAGGAAGGCCTTTAGCTACCAGCTTATCAGGATGATGCTGGTTCATCTGTTTTCGATAGGCTTTCTTTAGCTCTGTATCCGTAGCGGTTTTCTTAATGCCTAACAGTTCATAAGCTGCCTTCAGCTTGTCTGCCGTAGATTCTTCCTGCATGAAATGGGCCTGACCGGAAAGTCT
>Ga0315322_10000506_pt1 | contig 29152 bp, 24 predicted proteins | sample M110021515metaG_FD_203461 | JGI IMG/M metagenome (GOLD analysis project Ga0315322, IMG submission 203461) | Ammonia-oxidizing marine archaeal communities from Monterey Bay, California, United States - M1 100m 21515 | ecosystem: Environmental > Aquatic > Marine > Intertidal zone | place: USA...
TTGCCTGTGCCGGAATGATGTGGATGGCATCGGCAAAAGATCTTGTCTCACTTTTTGTCTCACTCGAACTGACGACAATTACATCGTATATCCTGGTCGGCTACATGAGACGAAACGTCGGCTCACTCGAAGCCGGTGTGAAATTCCTGATCCTTGGCGCTCTTTCAACAGGGTTTCTGGTTTATGGCATCGCATGGATTTATGGCGCGACGGGGACAACAGATCTCGCTTTGATTAGCGAGCGCATTACCGAGCAAAATTCCACCTACCTACTTTTCGGCCTCGCCCTTATTCTCATTTCCCTGGCATTTAAAGTTGGCGCGGTTCCGATGCATCTCTGGGTCCCCGACGTTTACCAAGGTGCTCCAACCCCAACCACCGCTTTCCTTTCTGTTGCCTCTAAGGCTTCAGGTTTTGCGATTGCTATTCGGGTTACCGAGCCCTTCCTGAACAGCGGGACTGATCTTGCAGGCAAGACGACTTTCATCTTAGTTATCCTTGCTGGAGCTACCATTCTCTTCGGTAACCTCGCAGCGATTCCACAGAAAAACTTCAAGCGCCTCCTCGCATATTCCTCAATCGCAAATGCAGGCTTTATCTTGCTTCCAATAGCAGCGTGGCAAACTGCCACTGATGAGCTCACATCAAAACAAGTCGTCGCTTTTTATCTCACGATATACCTCATCATGACTTTCGCAGCATTCTTCATCCTGGCCGTAATTCATCGAAATACCGGTTCGGATGAGATTTCGGCTTTTGAAGGTTTGGGCAAAAGGCACCCGCTTCTCGCGTTCATGACTGCGATAATCATCGGATCCCTCGCCGGACTTCCTCTGACGGCAGGTTTCTGGGGCAAATTCCTCGCTTTTAAAACGGCAATTGATGCCGAACTTTGGTTTCCGGTCTCACTCGGATTTATTGGAGTAGCCGCAGGTTTCTACTACTATTTTCAAATCATTCGTGCGATGTACTGGCGGAGCTCGCTGGAATCCAACTCCATCGAAATTAGGCCAATCGCCTTCCGCTCAATTGCCGGACTGACTACTTTGGTTGTCGTTTTGGGATTTTGGCCCCAGCCGATCTACTGGCTCCTTCAAAATATCAGCTAAGACCTGTTCAGATCCCCCCAAATAAAAAGCCCCAACTGTGTTCAGTCGGGGCTTTTGTATCGAAATACAGTTCCACTCCGATTTAATCAGGCAATTCCGCAACGGGAAGGTTTGCCACTTCCTCACGATATGATTCGGCGAGAGGAGTGCTAAGATATCGTTCAGTCGATGAACACCCGATCGTTACAATACGCTTTCCTTTGAAACCGTCTCTGGCGGCTACTTTGAGTGCCGAGGCAACATTCGCTCCAGTAGAGATTCCCGCTGGTAGACCTTCAAGTTGAGCTAGCTTCTGGGCCATCTCAAAAGCCTCTTCATTGGTTACGGTGATCGATTCGTCTATGATCGCGGTATTCAAATTACCAGGAATGAACCCGGCTCCAATCCCCTGAATCTTGTGAGGACCGGGAGTCCCGCCACCAATCACCGGGCTATTCTCTGGCTCAACTGCAATAACCTTAAAATCAGGATTACGATCTTTAATCACTTCTCCAACCCCCGAGATGGTTCCCCCCGTGCCAACTCCCGCAACGATGGCATCAATATCGCCATTGGTGTCACGCCAAATTTCCTCGGCAGTTGTTTCTCTATGGATCTGAGGATTAGCGGGATTATCAAACTGACTGGGACCAAAGCTATTCTCGGTCTCAGCTAGAATCTGCTTGGCCTTAGCAATCGCCCCGCCCATCCCACGCGGCCCTGGAGTAAGAACGATTTTCGCTCCAAGGCTACGGAGAAGAATTCGGCGCTCGATCGACATCGTTTCCGGCATCGTCAAAATGCACTCATAACCTTTAGCACGGGCAACGAAAGCGAGGGCGATTCCGGTATTTCCAGAGGTCGCTTCAATAATTGTTCCGCCTGGTTTGAGAAGACCGTCTTTTTCGGCAGCCTCAATCATCGCTTTTCCAATACGATCTTTGACACTAAAAAGTGGGTTGAAAAACTCAGCCTTTACGAAGACTTCGCAATCAAGCCCTTCGGTGACAGAATTCAATTTAATCAGTGGGGTGTTGCCGACGGTATCGACAATGTTTGCAGCAATGCTCATTTTCTTTCTTGGTTAGATTTGATAATCAATTTGTCCGGAATCTTGGTGAAGTCCACATTCATATTTAGTCCCGCCAAAGCGGGTATCCTCAGCTGATTCCCCGATATTCGGTTTCCGGGTTGAATGCCAATCGCCCATCGTAAGGTATCCTTGCTTTTCAAGGGGGTGTCGAGGGAGTTCGTGTTCATGATAATACGCTTTCAACTGGGTATCTGCCCAATCTAGGATTGGGTAAACCTTCATCGTTGCCTTTTGCTTTTCGGCAAAAGCACGATCAACCCTTGTCAACGATTGGCTACGACGGAGACCGCTTACCCAAACATCACCGCCAACCTCAGAGAGCGCACGGTTCATAGGTTCAACCTTGTTTAACAAAGCATACTTTTTATTCCCCTCTTCACCCTGCTCCCAGAGCTTGCCAAAGAGAGCTTCTTGCCGAGCAGCTGAAATAGCTGGGTTAAAAACTCGAATATCTAATTCCCAGTCTTCGATAAATGATTGGGAAAACTGGTAGGTTTCAGGAAAACAATATCCGGTATCGACAAAGATAATCGGAACATCCGGTGCGTGCTTGCTAATCAAGTGCAACATTGCTGAGGCCTGAAGTCCAAAACTGGAACTGGCGACCAAGCGTGACCCATAAATCTCTTTTAACTGGAGGATTCGTTCGTGCGCTTTCAGTGGTTCCAAAAGTGCCGTCAATTCCTCAGGTGCAGGATCGGAATTTGAAGTTTTGCCTGCGGGTGAGTGAATAGTCTTCATACAACTTCATGCTCCCTGTGAACCTCACTCCCGTGAATAACCTCGTGGATAATTCCGACGCGAATAACAAAATCACCAAAGGACTCTCCAACTTCGCGCTCGGTAGAATAACGGCTCAGAACGGGACGTAACAACCCCGCGATCTCATCACCCTTCACACTCCGCTGCCAGATTCCACCGATACGATTTCCAGTGAAGCCCCCACCCAAATGAATATTATATTTCCCAGGGGCACGGCCAACAAAAGCGATCTCGGCAATGTAAGGGCGAGCGCAACCATTTGGACAACCCGTCATACGGATTGTGATGGCATCTTGAGCGAGACCTACTTCATCAAGGATTTCCTCAATTTCATCCATCAAGCTGGGCAGATAGCGCTCACTCTCTGCCAACGAAAGGCCGCAGGTCGGGAGAGCCACACAGGCCATCGAATTAAGACGGGCCGCAGAACGTTTTTGGTTGCCGGCAATTCCGTATTTCTCGATCAAATCATCGATCGTGGTCTTCTCTTCAGCACTAACTCCTGCGATGATGACATTCTGATTTGAACTGAGACGCATGTCTCCCTTGTGGACTTTGGCAATCTCACGAAGTCCGGTTCGAAGTAAATAGCCATCCTTGTCGAGCACCCGACCGTTTTCGATATAAATCGTTAATTGGCTCTTACCATCCTCAGTCTCCACCCAGCCGTAAATATCGCCATTTCTGTCGAATTCGAAGGGACGAGCTTTCTCAATCTTGTATCCGAGGCGTCCTTCGATCTCGGACTTGAACCACTCAATCCCCCGGTCATCAATGGTATATTTTAGACGGGCATGCTTCCGCTCGGTGCGATCTCCAAAGTCCCGTTGAATTTTCACGACCTCCTCGGAAACCTCAACGGCCTTATCAACCGGAATGAACCCCAGAAGATCAGCGATCCGTGGAAAGGTCTTCACCTGACCATGATGCATTCCCATCCCGCCGCCAACCGTGACGTTAAATCCAACTAATTTTTCATCTTTCTCGATTGCAATGAATCCAAGACACTGGGAGTAAATATCGACATCGTTACTTGGAGGAATCGCCATGCAAATTTTAAACTTTCGCGGCAGATAGGTTTTCCCGTAGATAGGCTCAATCTCTTTTTCCGAACTTTCAACCTTTTCACCGTCTAACCAGATCTCGTGGTAGGCACTAGTCGCTGGCGTCAGGTGATCGCTGATCGCCTGAGCAATCTTAAGCGTCTCTCCATGAATTGACGAAAGAGCTGGATTTGGATTGCACATCACGTTGCGATTCACGTCCCCGCAAGCCGCTATCGTGTCCATCGCAGTGTCATTAATCTCTTTGATCGTTTGCTTCAGATTTTTTTTGATTACTCCATGCAACTGGTAGGCCTGACGGGTCGTCAGTTTGAAGTTTTCGTTTCCATAGTCGCTCGCCATCCGGTCCATCTCAAGCCACTGGGCAGTCGTCGAAACCCCGCCCGGAACCCGCACGCGGATCATAAAGCTAAAGGCTTTCTCAAGCCCGGCACGCTTGCGCTCGATACGAACATCACGGTCATCTTGCTGATAGGTTCCATGAAATTTGAGTAACTGCTCATCATCCTTAGAAACGAAATCGGTGGATTCGTCAGCTAACCCCTCGGCAATGGTTCCCCGAAGGTAGTTACTTACAGTTTTAATGGACTCGTTTTTCGAGAGCTTGACGTCAGACATTTGGATTTGCGGTTCGCTTCTTCAAGGTGATTAACCTGATAAGCTTTATCAGGTTAAAGTCTAAATGGAAGTTCACCCGAATTGTCAACAGATGCAATTAAAAAAGTCACATCCGATTGCTACGATTGACGAACCGACCTGGCTTTCTTTTGATCACGCGCGTGTTTCCCAGGATATTGACCCTCCTCTTTTTCCTACCGTTCGTAGCCCTGACTTCATGCGTCGAAGGTGAAGAAGAGCTTTGGATCAACGATGATGCCTCGGGACATGTCGTCCTACACTACAAGATCCCCTCAATTGCACTGCGCCGACTCGGAGATCCAAACGATTTCATTAAAGCTCTAGAACTCATTGACGAAAAGGAAGAGATGATTGAGATCACAAAACTCTCATTCGAGGTAAAGTCTAGTCGGGCCATCTTTCACTTGGAGGCCAAATTTGATGATGCTCGTGAGCTCCTTTCAATCACAGAAAGGAACAAGCCGATTTTTGCCGAAGAAACCAGCACCGATCCTAAGGACCTGGACAGCATTCTGGGCGATATTGATTTTCGTATCGATGGGATCACGCCAGCCTTTGATCGTATCGTGAGACCAAGCAATATCTTTCCCCCGATGGTGAACAAGAGACCAAAGATGCTTGGATCGGCGACCTTCAAATACTGCATTCATCTGCCGACTAAGGTCAAAGAAACCAACGCCCACTCGATAAGTGACGACGGTAAGACAGTCAGCTGGATCTTCGAGCTCCGAAATCACTTCGAAGACCCAATCGATATGACCCTGAGAGCAGGGTTTCTATTCCCTTGGTGGACCTGCCTTCTTATTGTCACTTTGATCGTTATAATCTTGGGCTGGCTGATGTTCCAATTGAAGCGACGGAATAGGACCTAGATCCCGATCACTGCTGACCGACTCATCAAGTCAACCTCCTTGCATCGTCGATCACAGTATCGACCCAGTGTCTCCTCACAGTCCTCACAAAGGAGGATCTGGGCGTTACAGGGCATCCAAGCGCAGTTGCGGTATCGAATATTTGGGATTCCGCAATTACAACATTTTGAGACAATCTTAGCTCCCTCGGTCTGATTCACAGGGACACTCAATCTCTCATCAAAAACATAGCACTCTCCTTCGTAACCCTCCCCCTGAACTTCTTCATCTTTTCCGTAGGTTACAATCCCCCCATTCAGCTGAAACACGTTATCGAATCCCTCATTCAAAAGAAATCCACTGAATTTCTCACAACGGATTCCACCTGTGCAGTAGGTTAGAATCTTTTTCCCCTCTAATTGAGACCGGTGAGTCCTAATCCACTCTGGAAGATCCTTAAAACTGGGCACATTGGGAAGAATAGCCCCTTCGAATCGCCCAATTTCCCACTCGTAATCATTTCGGGCGTCGAGCAAGACCACATGATCCTCTTTCATGGCCTCACGCCATTCTGATGGCTTAAGATGAGTTGCAGTCAGATCAACGGGATTAAAATCCTCTTCGCCCAACTCAAGAGTCACTACTTCATCGCGAACCTTTATAGAGAGTTTGGGAAAGACATGCCCGTTTTCTTCGTCAATTTTCCAAGCAATTCCAGCCATGATTGGGTCATTATCAAGAGCCTCGCGATATTTAGCGCAATTCCCCTTTGTTCCCGAAACAGTCCCGTTAAGGCCCTCGGCCGCGATTACAATCCGGCCACGAAGCCCTAATTCCTGACACAAAAGACGATGATTGGCCGCAAAAGCATCAGGATCATGCAAACGGGTATATTTATAATAGAGAAGAACTTCGTAGGGAGCGCTCATTAACGGAAGTAAGGTGCCAAAACTTAGCCTGAAAATCCAGCGAAGCCCGTCATCTTTTTCTGCAAAATAAAACTCACAAATTGAGCGAGTCCATACGCTTGCCAAAGGAGGTTAGAAATGTAGTGTTTTTAGGCACCCGAATGAGGGGGCTAAACTTCGGCTTGTCGAAGAAGAAATTACTTGTCTCACCTTTTATCCCAGAACTCTTCAATCTATCCTTTTTACCATTGCCGACCAAATGACGAACGACAAAAAACCACGGCGTTCAGCCAAAAAAAAGATCCTCAAAAAATCCGCGACAAAAAAAACGGCCGCGAAGAAAAAATCCGTTAAAAAATCCGTTAAAAAAGCCGTTAAGAGAACAATCGCAAAAAAAGTTGCCACCAAGAAAGTGGCAAAAAAAGTTACTGCTAGGAAAGCGGCAAAAAAGAAAGTTGCTGCTAAAAAATCAGCACCAAAGAAAAAGACAGCCACGAAGGCAACGACTAAGAAAAAAGACACTTGGAAGCCTGCTCATAAAATTGCCCGCAGAAAGGTCACCCCACCAAACTCTTCTTCTAAAAAGCCGGCTCATAAGAAACCAGCGAAGAAAGTCTCAGCTAAAAAATCGATTGCTGGAAAAAACGTGTCCAAAAAATACGTTCCGACTATTCCGCCGACACAGCGCAAAATCAATCGAAAGTTGGTCCACTACATCGTTAATCTACCTCCGATTGTCCCTCCCGTCGAGATTGCCAGTAACGAGCCCATTGCTACGGCCATCGCTTCCCCATCTCCAACCACTGAGATGGCAACACCGACACCGGAAGTAGTGACACCGGCACCAGAATCCAAAGAAAAAGCAGCAACACGAACTCCTGTGAAAATCTCTGAAGATCTAGCCGCAGCCCAAAATCCGTCCAACAGTTCGCTCACTTCGGACGATGTCGCAGCAGTTAACGAACTTGGGAGAAAGTATCAGGAACTGAAAACCGAGCTTGGAAAAGTCATAATCGGTCAAGAATCTGTTATCGAAGAGCTCGCAATTTGTCTCTTCGCCCGTGGCCACGGCCTCCTTATGGGGGTTCCTGGACTCGCCAAGACCTTGTTGGTTTCCTCGATTGCCGAAACCCTGCACCTTGGATTCAACCGGATTCAGTTTACTCCCGACCTCATGCCGGCCGATATTTCAGGGACAGATATTATTCAGGAACACGGTGAGACAGGAAAACGTGAGTTTGAATTTGTGAAAGGCCCCGTCTTTTCCAACATCGTCCTCGCTGACGAAATCAACCGAGCACCCGCCAAAACCCAGTCTGCCATGCTTGAAGCCATGCAGGAACGTCACGTGACCGTTCTTGGCAGAACTTATAAACTGGACGCTCCATTCTTTGTCCTTGCGACTCAGAACCCAGTGGAACAGGAAGGAACATATCCTCTTCCAGAGGCGCAGCTTGACCGCTTCATGTTTCTTATCAACGTGGAATATCCAAGCGCTCAAGAGGAAAAACGAATTGCCCGCGAAACGACCGGGGTTGATAAGGAACCTCTCAGTCCCTTGCTCACCGGGGAAGAAGTTTTAAAATTCCAGAGCCTAGTTCGCCGAGTTCCAGTTCCAGATCATATTTATGACTATGCAGTCGAGATCGTTCGTCGAACCCGCCCCGACGGTCCGGATGCTCCGGAATGGATTAAGGAATACGTCGGCTGGGGTGCCGGGCCTCGTGCCGTCCAGTATCTCATCCTCGGGTGTAAGGCTCGGGCTGCCCTCCGCGGGACCTATATGGCCTCTTTGGATGACATCGAAGCTGTCGCGAGCCCAGTGCTCAGCCACCGTGTCCTAACCAACTTCGCCGCTGAATCACAAGGCATGACCTCCAAGAAAATCGTCGCACGCCTTGTCGAGGAGATGCGCGATGATGCCTAGACTTACCTGTTTAATGTTTTCATTTTTGCGGTATTTCCGAAGTGGCAGACGCAAGCGAACTTCAGTGATACCGCAAGCTAGACGGCCAATTTCCAATCGAAATCTCTAACGTTTCAAAGCACTCTCAAAAATGAAATACGATTTTCTCGACACCGAGGTGCTTGCCCGTCTTGGCGCGATCCCTCTCGAGTCCCGCACACCCATGATCGGGAACGTCGCCGGACGGCACCGCTCGCCCCACCGAGGATCCTCAGTAGAATTTGCGGAATACCGCAAATACGTTCCCGGCGATGATACCCGCCGCCTAGACTGGAAGGCATACGCCCGTTCTGATCGCTTCTATATTAAGGAATTCGAAGCTGATACAAACCTGCGCGCCTATTTCGTAGTCGATTCATCAGGCTCAATGAATTTCTCATCCGGTGATCACCCCACCAAAATCGACTTCGCCCGAAAAATTGCAGCCACCCTTTCCTACCTCATCGTCAATCAAGGCGATTCGGCCGGATTGAGCTGCTGCAACGAAAAGATCCACCTCGAAATTCCACCCAGTCGGCGGGCTGCCCAGCTTCAGGCAATTTTCGATTCCCTCCAAAAACTCGAGCCCACCGGTGACACCGGTCTTGTCGACGCTCTCCATCAGATCGCGGAAAAAATACAGCAACGCGCACTCGTCATAATCCTCTCAGACCTTTTTGCCGATACCGAAGCACTTGGCGATGCCCTTCAGCACCTTCGATTCCGGAAACACGACATCGCCGTCTTTCATCTCCTCGACCCCCAGGAGGTCGAATTCCATTTTGAGCGTCCGCACCGCTTTGTTGACCTTGAGGACAGCACCACTGTCGTCGCAGAGCCCAATCTTATCGCTGACGAATACCACGCCGCCTTGAACGATTTTTTAAACAAGATCGAGGGTAAGTGCCACGACGTTCACGCCGATTATCACCTCTTTCAGACGAGTGCCAACTCTGAGGAAATTGTCTCCAACTTCATCACCACTCGTCTTCATTCCAAACGCTAGAATCAAGCCTTGAGCCTAAGCTTCCTCTCACAAACGATCCTTTGGGGGCTGTTCGCAGCCTCCATCCCGGTGATCATCCACCTGCTCAACCGGCGGCGCTTCCGGATCGTTGACTGGGCAGCCACAAGCTTCCTCCTTAAAGCTTCCCGTGAATCGCGTGGAAAAAAGAAGCTTAAGCACATCCTCATTCTTATTTGTCGAACCTTGGCAATTGCCGCACTTATTTTTGCAGTAGCCCGACCACTTCTGGGGGGATTTCTCGGATCAGGAAGTGGATCAGTAGGCACCGTGATTCTTGTCCTTGATCGCTCGGCGAGTATGGAAACTAAATCCGAAAGCGGGGCTCCATCCTACCGGCAGTCTGTCATCACGCGGGTTTCGGAAGCGGTCGAAAAAATGGGCTCTCCCCGTTTAGTTCTCATCGATAGTGCGAGTGGAGATATTCAAGAAGTCCCCTCACCCGATGCTCTACCAGAACTTTCGACCACTTTCGCTACCGATACTCAAGCTGACATCCCGACCTTGTTGACCAAGGCCATTGATTACATTGACGAAACCAATCCAGGCCAAACAGAGATCTGGCTTGCATCCGATATGCAGCGAGGGGACTGGCGACCCACTGATTCTAGGTGGAACGCCGTTCGTGCCGGACTCGAAAGCCTCCCCAGCGAAACAAAGCTTAGGATTCTTTCATCAGGCAGCGAACCTGTGGAAAACATAGCAATCGAGCTCGTCGCTTCCCGCCGTGTGGAAGACAACCTTTTCCTTGACCTCAAATTAACACGCAGCAAAGACGATGGCGCCTCCACCGTCCCAATCACTTATTCCCTGCAGGGAGCCCGCTCAGCCGAACGCGTTAAGATAAATGGCCAGGAGCTTCGTTTCCAAAAACGACTCCCGCTTAGCGCGGCCGATATCGAGGGCAGTGGGTGGGTCGGCATTCCCTCGGACAACAACCCGCGCGACAATAGTGTTTTCTTCGCATTCGGAGGTAAAGAACCCGTCAAATCGTGGATCGTTTCGGAGAAGCCTTCGAGCAACACCGCTAACTACCTCCGCAAAGCAGCTGCACCCGATGGTTTCGATCGTTACAGTTCTAAAATTATCGCTCCGACCCAGACGACTAAAATTGACTGGGCGACCGCCTCACTCATTGTCTGGCAAGCCCAAATCCCAAACGGCGCTGTTGCCGCCCAACTGCAGGAATTCACAACTTCTGGAGGCTCAGTCATCTTCTTCCCACCCGAAAAACCATCTGAAAATATTATTTTTGGGACAACCTGGGGGGTAATTGAAGATGCTCCAGCTGACGAGTATTTTATTAACGGATCATGGATCAAGGATGATGGCCCTTGGCGAAACAGCCTGAGCGATCAGAAAATGCCGATCGATCAAGTCCGCGGGGTCAAGCGCTGCAGCATTCAGGGTGATGGCTCATCACTTGCCGAATGGGATGACGGATCGCCTCTCCTTTACCGCCAACTAGAAGGTCTCGGAACCGCAATCTTCATCAATACTCTTCCCGATGATCGCTGGTCTAATCTAGAGTTTGTGGCTCTTCACCTCGTGGCCATTCAGCGTCTCCTTGAAAAAGGCACCGACCGACTTCACGCTGGTTATCGCGCCTTTGCTGGAAGTGAAAAAGCTAAGCTCCGTGGCGATGAAGTTCGCGATCGTCTTGATGCTTTCGAGGACTACGAACCTGCTCTTGGACCTTATCGTGCCGGAGTCTATCGCCTTGGCGAAAGGGTGATTGCAGTCAATCGGCCCGCTGCAGAAAACTCTCCTCTCCGCGTTAATGTTGACGCTCTCGACACCCTCCTTGAAGGAACTTCTTACTCACTCTTTGAAAGCAATAAGGATGACAATAATCTCGTCTCTCCGGTTTGGTGGGCTTTCCTCATCGCCGTTCTCTTCTTCCTGCTTGCCGAGGCAATTCTCTGTTTGCAGCCCAAATTAACCGGCCCGCCTGCTCTCAGCACCTCAAAAACGTCTCCTGCCTCGTGAATCATTTCAATCTCGGACCACTCCACTTTCAGGCACAAACCTGGTTGATCGTCTTGGTGGTGATTGTCCTTATTGCGACGATTACTCTGGGGGTGATAGCGACGCATCGCTCTACCCGCCCCAATCGCACGGGCGCTCTTGAGGGCCTCCGACTTCTATGCGTGCTATTTGTTTGCACGATGTTGCTTGGACCCGAATGGCGCACGATACAGGAATCGGATCTCCAGCCCGAGATCGCTATCATCTGGGATGAATCGATCTCAATGGATACCGAAGACGCAAGACGGCCAGAGTCCATGGCAGGATCCGAAACAATTTTAACACGCCGCGAATTGGTCAAACGTTTGGTCGATTCCAAGTTTTGGGAGACCTTTGAAGCAGACGAAAAAAACCGAGTCACCACAGATTCCTTCGGCGCACCCTCACCTGATGCCGATGTGATCGAACTCGCAATGAGTGGCACTGACATCAACGAAGCTTTGGTGAATTCTTTGACCAATGGGCAGAATTTGAGAGCTGCTATTTTCTTGGGAGACGGCGATTGGAACCTTGGGACCTCGCCCGTCGGTGCTTCCCAACAATTCCGTCTCAAGGGCGTTCCCATCTACACCCTCGCCACGGGAAACAATAAGCGGGTCCCTGATTTAGAACTCACCTCGGTTAATGCCCCGACTTATGGTATCATTGGCGAGAATGCCCAAATCCCGTTTACAATTGAATCATCTCTTACTCGTGACGTTCGCACCCAAATTCGCATAAAAAGTGACACCGGAGCAGAACGCTACAAGGACATCACGATTCGTGCCAACAGCACCCATTACGATTCAATTCTATGGCGGATCGAAAAAGAGGGTGCTTCCACCCTTTCGATTTCTCTCCCAGTCGCTAACGGAGAACTCATCGAAAATAATAACTCGCGCGACTTTGTCGTCAGTGGCAAGCCTGAATCAATCCGAGTTCTAGTTATCGAAACCCTACCTCGTTGGGAGTATCGATTCATTAGAAATGCGCTTTCTCGAGATCCCGGAGTCACCGTGGATTGCCTCCTGCTCCATCCTGATCTAGGTCGGGGCGATGGCCCTGATTACATTCAAGAATTCCCAGAAAAGCTTGAAGATCTCCAAAAATATGACGTTGTCTTCATTGGCGATGTCGGTGTTGGAGAAGGTCAACTCACTGTAGAACAGGCCAACCTGATAGAAGGTCTCGTTAAGAGCCAGGCTAGCGGAGTCGTCTTCATCCCCGGTGCAAAAGGAAACCAGTTCACGCTCTCCGAATCAGATCTTGGTGATTTACTTCCAGTCATATTGGATAAGGATAAAAAAGAAGGGCTTTCGGAATCGATTGAAACAACGATGCGCCTAACTCCTGAAGGCGAAGAATCACTTCTAACCATGCTGGGAGACAGTGAGGCACAGAACGAAACAATTTGGCGAAATCTCCCTGGCTTCTACTGGCAGGCTCCGGTAGTTCGCGCGAAAGCGGGCTCCACGATTCTTGCCGAAAATGAGGCTCGCAGAAATGCCTATGGACGACTTCCAATCATCGTCACCTCGAGAGCGGGTTCTGGAAAGGTTCTCTACATGGCTATCGATTCCGCTTGGCGCTGGCGCCGCGGTGTTGAGGATCTCTACCATTATCGTTTCTGGGGACAGGTTGCGCGCTGGATGTCCTATCAACGTAATATGGCCGCGGGAGAGCGCATTCGACTTTTCTACACTCCCGAGCGCCCGAAACCTGGGGATTTTGTCTCTCTCTCTGCCAATGCCTTCGATGCCAATGGCGCACCACTCAATGATGGTGTCCTGCAAATTGACCTCACTGCGCCCAACGGTCAGATCAAACGAATCGAACTTGTGAAAGAAGAAGGGGCCTGGGGAAGCTTCTCTGGACGCTTTAAAATCTCCCAACCAGGTGAATGGAATCTCAACACCTTTATCCCCGAAGAACCAGCCGCCGCAATTGAAGCTAAAATCATTTCTCAAACCGACGCTATCGAGAAGACGGGACGACCGGCTCGCTTTGAAGTTCTCCAAGAAATGTCTAAGATCTCCAGGGGCCGCATGGTCACGCCGGAAAAAATCGATGAATTAGTAAAGGAAATCAACGCTCTCCCTGAGCCCCAGCCATTAGTCACTTCGATCAAGCTTTGGGCTCACTGGCTTTCGCCTGTAATCTTGACGATCCTACTCTCGCTATTCTGGATTGGCCGGAAACTAAACGGCACATTCTAAAGGGAGCGGAAGCTTCAGCGGACAGACTTTGTCGGCTGAATCATATTCGGAACCTCGAATCGACCCGACTACGCCCTCATAATCAAAGAAAAACTCAGGGAGATTCTTCCTAGTCAAACCAAACAAACCGTTGAGTTTAATTCAACATTAGTCCGTAAGGGATTGCTTTCTTTCTGAAAAGCGTGGGAACAATCACCTCCGTCGTGGGAATAATGATCCCCGACTTTGCATTAACTTAGCATTCTTCAATATTCCTAAGGAACTTTTCTCGCGCAGTAGGGTTTCATGAACTACTCTCCCTTACGATGCCAGCTCGTTTTCTCATCGCCACCCTTACTCTGGTTATCGGACTACTGGCTAGCTGGCTCCTGTTTCAGACACAGGAGCAGCTGGAGGATAACGAGGAACCTAAGAAGTTTGTTAAAAAGGTATTGGAATACGTTCCTTCAAATCCCATCAGTGATCGTAAAAAGAGCAGTGAGAATTCCGATCGAAATACCAGCTTCGATCCCAATGCAATTCCATACGAAAGAATCGTCTCCTTTTCGAGCGAGGAGGCCTACCGTAATTTCCTCAAAAAAATGGGAGCAAGCGGGGTTCGTAACAAGGGATCAATCGATTCCTTGCGCGCTGTTCGAATCGGCTTTGATTCCCTGACTGATTTTGATGCGCTGGAACTAAATCCCGAAGATGTAGAGTTTAACTATCCTGTTCTTATCCCTGAACTTCGCGAAGTGAAGCCCCAGCAAGGGGTCGTTGGATTCGGAAATGGTGCTTTGGATTACCTTGGTATTAACCGCGACAACTCAGGATGGGGCCAAGGTGTCAAAATCGCAGTCATCGATACCGGGATTGAGCCTCATCTCGCGCTGAACGATAATATTCAGCACATCAATCTTGTTGAATTAGATGAAGGAACAAGCCCAAACAGCCACGGAACGTCGGTCGCTTCCCTCATTGCAGGACAGCATCCCAATATGCTCGGAGTTGCGCCCCAAGCTGATCTCATTTCTGTTCGAGTCGCTGACGAAACTGGCGTTTCGAGCTCTTTCTTACTCGCACAGGGAATCACGGCAGCCGCAGATGCCGGAGCCCAGCTCATCAACATTTCAATGGGCTCCTCAAGCGATAGCACCCTAGTTCGTCAGGCCGTCGATTACGCCATTGAACAAGGCGCCGTCATTTTCGCCTCTTCCGGGAATGACGGGACGCAACAGGCATCTTACCCAGCCGCGGATCCCGATGTTTATTCCGTCGGAGCCATTGATGCCAACGGAACCCACCTAAACTTCTCAAACACCGATGACAACCTAGCCTTTACAGCTCCCGGACTTGAGGTTCAGGCCGCCTTTCCGGGAGACAATGTCACATCCTTCACCGGAACTTCTGGCGCAGTCGCATTCCCAGTTGGCGCTGTTGCCGCAATCATGTCCGAGAGCCAGCAATCGATCAGCCCACAACAAGCCGTCGTAATCCTCCAAGGCCATACCAACGAAGCTGGCCTGCCGGGTGCCGACAATCAATTTGGGATCGGAATCATTGACATAGGCCGCGCCATTGACCGGAATATTACTGGGATTGTGGATGTCGCAGTAGCGTCCCAAACCTATCTCCTTCCAACCGCTGATAGCTCGGCCTCCGGACTTCAGGTCAGTGTAGAAAATCGCGGCACCGAACCCGTCTTTCAGTCGACCGTAGATATTCAAATTGGAAATGACTACTTCCCATATACAATTCAAAAACTAAGCCCGAACGAGCGGACCGTAGTCACCATTCCATCGGGCCTTGGGCAACTTCGGGCTGATGCGCAACTTGAGGTTTCGGCACAGGTCAATCTGCAGAATGGACAAAGCGATATGAAATCTGCAAATGACCAGAGAAAGGAGATCGTCACGATTCCCAACGATGATCGCTAAATATCTAATATTTTTCATTTCATCCCTCGGAGCCGTCGCCACTCCGGAATGGCTCTTTGCTCCAGCTGTCGATGCTCCACCGGCCAACCAACTCCTCGTCGATGGAAATGCTTGCGGCCCTGCCTGTCTCTTGGACGCTTTCCGTGCCGGCAGTGAAAAATGGCGCGCTTCAATCTCCAAAATCGAAGGCAATTCAGATTCGGAAAAAATTCGGACAATTATCTCAAACTACGCGCGGCGCCCTTCCTCCCTCGATCCAAAAAAAGCAAGGTGGAATGGACACTACGGGATCGCAAGTCCGGATCTCGTAGCAATGGCCAACGAGCTCCGTAGTGAGCAGTGGATGGGGGCCGTAAAGCAGGAAATCTTTTTCAAGAATTCACGGGAAAAAGAAACCGCGCTTCTAGCAAGAGTCCATGACAAGCTTTCAAGATCCCTTAAAAAGGGACTTCCTCCTATTCTTCGAATACGACGAGTAGCGTGGCGCGCTCCAAAAGGATCAACCACCAAAAACTGGCTGACGGTCAAAGCCCACTTCGTCGTCCTCACCGGACTTCCGACAAAAAACCCCAAAGAATCGACGTCTTTCAAGGTCACCTATCATGAACCCTGGGGTGGCAAAAATCTCTCGGGAACGATTCATGTTCCGGATGCAAAGTCAGCTGGAATAACCACCTTGATTGCAAGCTTCCCTGGATCGGATACAGGAAAGAAACTCGTTCGTCATAGTGAACCCACCTGTCTCTCTCTCTCATCAGCAATCGGGCTCTTTTGATAGGTTGAATTGAATGATCTTCCGCGCTTATTTCCTCACGAAAGAATAATTGCCCTCCTGATCATTGGCGCCCACATCACACATCAGATCCGTAAACCTCCTGAATATTTTTAACTTCATCTTGAAGTGATGAAATCCAAGGCGAGAAGCCTTATGATCAACCCCGAAGAATCCACCGTCCTTTCACCTCACCCAAATGAAAGCTGCCATCACCAAAGACGAGCTCTCTCGCCGTCAATTTCTCTTCATTCACATCGACCGCCCATGGTTTACTCCCTTGCATAAACGCTCCCGTATTAATCATGACTTTTCCTTCCTTTTCCCAAATTCCCGATTGATGAAAATGACCACAAATTAAAACACAGGCACCCTTGCCTGAGTGATTTAAAAAGCGCAAACCTTGGCTCCCCATCCCCCGCCATACGCGCAGCATTTCAAATGAGCGACTCAGGGGCCAGAGAGCAGTCACCAAAAAATCAAACGGGGAAGGAAGATTGGGCAAAGAGATCGCTTTCAAGGTCAGAGCAATCTCCCGGGCCCGCTCGGCACAAGCCTCGGCACAGTGGCTTTGCGGCGCATACTTTTGAATGATCAGATTTATCTCCTCACGATATTTCCCTATCTCACGCGACCAAGGGGTTGCGTCGTCATATATCGCATCTCCATGAGTCACCAAAACAGCTCGATCCGCCAACCAAACAACCCCTTTTCCACTGTCAGGATCGTGATTCCCCCGAAGGATTTCCACCAAAATTCCACGCTTCTTCGCCACCGAGAGTAACTCTTCAAACAAGGATTCGGCATTCGCAAAACCAACTCCGACTTTTTGCTGCTGCCAGACATCTCCGGCAAGAATGAGATGATCAACCCCATCTAAAACAGGATCCAACATTGCTACACTTTTCAGGCGGGAAGCGGTGTGCCCCAGATGAAGATCGGAGATGATTCGCGTTCTCACTCTCCCCGTTGTCTCACAGCTTCATATAAACAAACACCTGCTGAAACACTAACGTTCAGACAGTCCACCGTTCCTTTCATGGGGAAATTTACCAAAAAATCACACTCCTTCTCAGTGAGTTGCCGCATCCCTTCTCCCTCACGCCCCATCACAATTGCGACTGCCCCCTTTAAATCCGTCTCATAAAGGGATTGCGTTGCTTGGTCTGACGTTCCAACAAGCCATACTCCTCGTTCTTTCAACTCTCTCATTGTTCGAGCCAAATTCGTAACCTTCACGAAGGGCACGCTCTCGGCAGCCCCTACTGCGACACGTCTTACAGTATCGGTCAAACCAACCGCTTTATCTTTTGGGGCTATGACAGCATCTACGCCAGCGCCATCGGCGGTTCGCAAAATAGCGCCCAAATTATTGGGGTCCTGAACACAATCAAGTATCAGTAAAAGAGGTTGCTCTTTATTATCGAGAATCTCGAAAAGATCACCTTCTCCCCTCGGTCTCGCTTCCCTTTCGCCGCGCGGACGGGCATGCCGATTATCTCGCGCTTCCCCTGCTCGTTTTCTCATGTCGATGTCTTATGTCCGGCATCTTAAAATTCAAAGTTCAATTCCCACTCAGATCTGCTTAGATTGGATCCTATGAAGTTAATTTCATCATTCCTTACAGCGGCAATCTTGGTCGCTCAAGCTGATCGAAAGCCAAATATCGTTTTCATACTCGCAGATGATCTCGGCTACGGCGAACTGGGTTGCTACGGTCAGAAGAAGATTAGAACCCCTAATATCGACCGACTGGCAAGCGAAGGGATAAAATTCACCCACCACTACACCGGAGCACCCGTGTGCGCACCCGCCCGGTGCGTTCTTCTCACAGGACTCCATCTGGGGCATGCTGAAATCCGTAACAATGGTGATTCGAAAAACGGTCGGAAATTTCCGGGGCAGTGGCCAATTACCGGCGGGGCAATCACGATCGCTGAAGCCCTAAAGGAAGGTGGATACATCAGCGGAGGTTTTGGAAAGTGGGGATTAGGCCCAACGGACACCTCTGGCTCCCCAATCAAGCAAGGATTCGACCGTTTTTACGGATACAACTGTCAGAGAAATGCACACTCATTTTTTCCTCCATTTCTCGATGACGACGAAAGAAAGGAAACCATCAACAAAAACCCCATTCCCGGACACCTCCGAAGGCCAAAGGAAGAAATCAAGGCGGACGACTACCGGGACGAGATCTATGCGCCCGACCGAATTCTAGAAGAAGCTCTAGAATTCCTAGATAAAAATAAGGACACGCCCTTCTTTCTCTACCTTCCTTTCGTAGAACCCCACGTCGCGATGCACCCGCCCCAAGAGTGGATTGATCGCTACCCAAAAGAGTGGGACGAAAAGAAAGGTCCTTATCGCGGACAGAATGGCTATCTCCCCCACCCACGCCCCCGGGCCGGATATGCCGCTATGATTTCGGATCTCGACGAACACGTCGGCACAATACTTCAACGCCTCAAAAAGCATGGTCTCGATGATAACACGATAGTTATATTCACTTCTGACAACGGAACCACTCACCCTTCCCGCGATCCTAAGTTTCATGTGGGTGGGGTCGACGCCCCTTTCTTCAATTCTACCGCTGGGCTTCGAGGATGGAAAGGTTCTGTCAATGAGGGTGGTATCCGGGTCCCAGCCATCGTTCGTTGGCCAGGAAAAATCGAAGCCGGCTCAACAACCTCTGCTCCATCCTACTTCCCAGACTGGTTCCCAACTCTATGCAAGGCTGCCGGAGTCAAGATTCCCAAAAAACTCGATGGATCTGATCTCACGCCCGCTTTGACCAAAAAATCCTTTGAACGAACCAAACCAATGATTTGGGAATTTCATGGTTACGGCGGACAACTCGCCGTCATCGACTTTCCTTGGAAAGCAGTTCGCCAAAAGGCAAAAAGTAAGAATCCCGGAAAATGGCAACTTTACGACATCCGGAAAGATCCGGCTGAAGGCAACGACCTTGCCGAAAAACACCCTAAAATTGTGGATCGTCTCGAAAGCTCCTTCAAAAAGGACCGCAGTCCGAACGCACGCGCAAAATTGCCACTTTACGATTAGAAAAGGTCTGGGGCTCTAACCCTACGAAGAAACTTCGAGTTTCGCTGAGAAGTGGCGCTACTGAAAGTAGGTGAAATAATGACCCTCCCGCAACTATCATGCTCCATCGGCACCACCCAAATAAGCAAGAATGTTGACTCGACCAACAAAGTGTCAACTTAGTGGACCTTAAATCCATCATCATTTGGGCAGACATTATTAATCTACGCTGATAATTCCTTGACTGCCTCGCTTCAAATCCCTATTCCCCGCGCTCCCGAGAACTCTTTCCCTTTAAACCCATGGCCCAGACTGAAGTAATCCTCCGCGAAAAAATCGACAACCTTGGCGCTGAAGCTGACGTCGTCAAAGTGAAAGCTGGCTTCGCCCGCAATTTCCTCATCCCTACTGGCAAGGCCTATGAGGCAAGCCAGGGCAATTTGCGCCAGATCGAGAACCTTCAGGCTGCTCGCGCCAAGCGCGAGACCGAGGAGCTTAATGAGGCCCAAGAGCTTTCTAGCAAGATTTCCCGCATCAAAGCTAAGTTCACTCTCGATGTGGGCAAGAACGGCAAGGCTTTCGGCTCAGTTACGTCCATAGACATCCACAAAGCACTTGAGGACAAGGGCATTTCCATCGATCGAACCTCAATTCAGCTCAACAAGCCGATCAAATCAACAGGAAATAGCGATGTTGAGATCAAGCTTCATGCCGACGTGACTACATCCCTCACCGTTAGCGTTGAAGCAACTGAAGCGCCTGCGACCTAGAGGTAAATCATCGCTCTTGTTTTATCAGAAGTCCGGTCATGACAACCGGGCTTTTTTGTCGTTTTCACTCAGAGATTTCAGCGGCAGACTACACCGAGTGATTGGTATCCTTGATTCCGGCGTTGGCGGCTTATCCGTCATGCGGGAAATTCACGCACATCTTCCAAACCAATCACTGACTTACATCGGCGACACCGCCTGGTGTCCCTACGGAAATAAGAATTTTTCTGACATTCGGGATCGAACTTTTGCTCTGAGCGATTTCCTTATCAATCAGGGGGCAGAGGTCATAGTGATCGCCTGCAATTCAGCAACTATCGTAGCAATCGAAGAACTTCGGTCTAGACACTGTATTCCTTTTGTTGGAATGGAGCCGGGTGTCAAACCAGCTTCCGACCTAACCCAGACAGGCACCATTGGCGTCCTCGCTACCGAAGCATCTCTCGCCGGTGAAAAATTCCATAGCCTCGTCGCAGCACACGCTCAAGACCTCCGAGTAATCACACAGCCCTGCCCCAAGTTCGTGGAACTCGTGGAACGAGGGATTCTAGAAGGAGCCGAAGTTGATCAAGCGATTGATGAATACACATCTGAAATTTTGGCAGCGAATGCTGATGTCTTCATTCTTGGTTGCAGTCACTACCCATTTTTACGACCCGCCCTTGAAGCTCGTCTCCCAGATCATATCCAGTTTATTGATACAGGAAACGCCATTGCGCGAAGAGTTAGCCAACAATCCTTGACTAGTCCCAACCAAAACGAGGTTAATGTAATGACGACGGGGGACCCAAAAGAATTCTCAAGACTGTGTGAAATCCTGATTCCAGAACTCTCTTCCGCCTGCCAACATTTCCTCGCGCCATGAAAAAAATCCCTCTTATTGCAATTCTACTCATCACCTTCGGCTTCACCTATTGGGCCTTTACAAAGAAAGACTCGCCTCCGGGAGATGATCGAGAGACCGAAATTAAAAATGACACCGAGGATAATTCGGAATATTGGGAGTCTGTCACCACCGCTGACCAGACTCTTGACTACCAGCCACCTCATCCTGAACACGATTTTTATTCTGACGGACCTAAAACTCGTGATGGCATTGGCAAGTATTATCAGGGTCGTGAGATCGCCCACGTAATGGGCCATCCTGCTATCAACTGGCTAGAGAGGCGGGAGCGGGAACAGGAAGAAGCACCGAAAAAGGCTCTCGATTTAATCAAGCTAGCTCCGGGCGAAGTTCTAGCTGATATCGGAGCTGGCTCCGGATACTATAGCCTTCGGATCGCCATGAATCACCTTAATGCAAGAGTGGTTTCGGTCGACATTCAACCAGAGATGATTGATTTCCTAAAGGAACGAGCTGAGCAGTTGGAAATCAACAATGTCTCCCCTCACCTTGGTAAAATCGATGATATCGGCCTTCCCGATCAATCCATCAATGCCGCTTTAATGGTCGATGCCTATCATGAATTTTCTCACCCTTATGAAATGATGACATCCATCGCCTCCGCTCTAAAGTCAGGTGGGCGTGTTTACCTTCTGGAATACCGCGAGGAAGACCCCGATGTCCCCATCAAGCCACTTCACAAAATGAGCCAGGAGCAAGCCAAGAAAGAGATGGCCCTCGCTGGCCTTGTTTGGGACAAGACCATCGATGATTTGCCATGGCAGCACTTCATGGTATTTCGAAAGCCATGATCCCGCCCCCCAAATGGCTGGACCCGGAAGAGCGCTACCTCGTCGGTATTTCCGGTGGTAGAGATTCTATCGCATTACATCACTGGCTCGTCGAAAATGGTTTTCACAAAATCATTTACTGCCATTTGAATCACGAACTTCGCGAAAATGAGTCCGACGATGACGAGAAATTTCTTCGCAACCTTTTGGGCAAAGATCTCATTGTAGGCCGAGTCAATGTTGCTAAAATGGCTAGGAGTGAAAATCTCTCTCTCGAAACTGCAGCTCGAGAAGCGCGGCATCGTTTTTTCCAGAAATGTGCCACCCAAACGGAAATCAATCATATCCTCCTTGCGCATCACGCCGACGATCAAGCTGAAACTGTCCTTTTCAATCTCCTCCGGGGTGCTGCAGGTCTCAAGGGAATGAAGACTCGGCAAGAGCTTGGACCTTTAACATTTCTTAGACCTTTTTTGGAAGTTCGTAGGAAAACCATTAATCAATACCTCTCAAGCCTCAACCATTCCTTCCGTGATGATTCCTCAAATCTCGAGCCTTTTGCGACTCGTAACCGACTCAGAAACGAAGTGATTCCCCTACTTTCTGACATTATGAAGCGGGATATCACCACGAATATCTTACGTGCGTCCGATCATCACCGGGAGCTTGAAAATGCTGCTGACAGCTATCTATCCGGAGTCGAAATTCTCGATCCTCAGGGGCGAATCCACCTTCCAACTCTCCGGAGTCTTCCGCAAGCCCTTCAAAAGCGATCAATTCACCAATTTCTCTCATCCCACCAAATTCCTAATCTCACCTCGGCACACATCGATCAAGCCCTGACAATAACAAATCCAGATGCCTCTCCGTCCATGAACCTGCCCGGGGGGCAGCGTTTGCGCCGGAAGGAGGCACGTCTTTTTATTAGCTCATGAAAACTCTCCTTCTTATTTCGTTTTTACTCGTATCCTGCGGTAGCAAGACCGCATCAGACGGACTTAAGGAACTCAAGAATATCGAAGGTCCAGATCAGATGATTGTTGGCCGTATCGCCTCGGTCTCCAAGCGCGGGAAGTTCGTCCTCATTCAAAAATTAGGAACAGGAACCCTGCCCAAAGGAGTGATCTACCAATCAAGAGGTCCCGATGGCCGCACAGCATCCCTTCGTCCCTCTGGAGAACGAGTCCGAGACTTCTTCGCTGCCGATCTGTTAAGTGGAGAAACAGAGAAAGGTAATGCGGTCATAGCATATCAAAACCGGGACAGAAAGCAGACTGCTGAGGAGGATAAGATCGACCCCGAGGATGAAACGAAAGAAAATTTGGATGATGATGGATTGCCTGAAGACGATCAATCCGCCCAAACTATCAGGGATTAAGGCTAGTCACCCTCTCTTTATTGTGAGTGAAACCCACTTTATTTAAAAAAATTTATCTTTATCGCTTGAATGCACTCTGTTTTTATTGGTAATATCCTTTTCGAAGCTACTAGGGCATCCTAAATATCTAAATAATTCAAAAAAGCCGATACACCATGAAAGCAAGCACTCTCAACACCTCGAGCCCACGCAAAGTGGATCCAAACCGATTGGCTGACTTTGTGATGATGACCCAGCGGTCATGCATCCTGAATCTTTCAAGCGAACTGAACCGTGGAAACATTTCTTTCCCTCAGTTTTTCCTCCTCACCTACCTTTCTAGCGAGGACTACCTCACGATGTCGGCCATCGCCAAAAAGATGGGACACTCTACCGCAGCCGCTACCGGCCTTGTTGATCGCCTCGAGAAGCTTAGTTTCGTCGAGCGCGTTCACGCTGCCGAAGATCGCCGTAAGATTATGGTCCGCATAACGAGTAGCGGATCTGAAATCGTTTCAACCATGCGCCAACACATCGCTTCCGAATTAGCTGACATTATGGAAGACCTCGATGAGGTCGACGCATCTTCAGTCGCTGCGGCCAACCAAGCGATCGAAGGAAAGAATCTGGAATCATAGCAGCTTCCAAACCAAATGTTCGTGAAGGAAACTTTGCGAATCTGAAACGCTTCCTCTACGCTCTCGGGTGTGCAGGAAGCGTCTTTCTTTTTGTCTCCGATTTTGCAATCGAGGAACCATTGTGCCGCTTTTGTAGAGCGTATTCCTGGAGTCCGAACCTCTACTGACAAGAAAGAAACATTGGCTCGCCTTTCTCACCATCACAACGCAGCTGCTCAGTCACTAGGATTTAGCAAAACCTTCCATGCTGAACAGATCCACGGAGACAAAATTACCGTAATCACCAAAGAATCCCCCCTCATATCTCCGGGAGCCGATGGCCTAATAACATCGGAAAATACCCTTCTTGGAATCCATGTCGCCGATTGTGGCGCGCTTTACCTCCTCGATCGCGAAACTGGAGCAATCGGACTCCTTCATTCTGGGAAAAAAGGAACCGAACTCAACATCACCAGAAATGCGATTCAATCGATGAATCTAAATTTTCAAACCAACCCCAAAAATCTTGTGGCGGTTCTGGCACCCTGTATCCGGCCTCCACACTATGAAATTGATTTCGCCAAAATAATCCAAGATCAGGCGGTGACATCGGGTGTTTTACCTGAAAACTTCCACGACTGTGGCCTTTGCACCGGTTCCGACCTCAATCGTTTCTATTCTTATCGTCGTGAGGAAGGAAACACTGGACGACACCTCGCCCTGCTTGGCCATCATTCTTCATGAGCACACTCACAGTCCAGCCCCCCGCCAAAATCAACCTCTCGTTGAAGATCACTGGCAAGCGTGAAGATGGTTTCCACGAACTGGAAACTCTTGTCCTACCCTTACCCGGACTGACCGATGAACTTCACTTTGAGGCAGCATCAAAGTTCACCTTGCATTGCGACACTCCGGGCGTCCCAACCGATCAATCCAACTTGGTGTCTCGCGCCCTTCGTCTCTTTGAAAAAAACACCGGAAAAGAAGCTCGCTATCGGATAACCCTTAATAAAAGGATTCCACACGGCGCCGGACTCGGCGGTGGGAGCTCAGATGCCGCATCCACTTTTCTGGCGCTCAATCAACTCACGGGAACTTCTGTTCCGCTTTCAAAGCTTGCAGAATGGGCTGGGGAGCTTGGCTCCGACATCCCTCTTTTCATTTATGAATCGGCCAGCTGGTGCCGAGGAAAAGGAGAGATCGTAGAACCTCTTGATCTACCATGGAGCGATCCCATCCTCCTCTTTAAACCAAGTTTCTCGATCCCAACTCCTTGGGCCTATTTCCGCTGGAGTAACTCCCAAGAAATCCCCGGTATTTCCTATGCTCCAAGTAAGGTGAGCGGAATCGATCTCCATAATGATCTGGAACGCCCAGTTTTCGAAAAGCATCGTTTCCTTGCCGAGCTTAAGCAATTTCTTCTCGAGCAGCCAGAAACTCAAACTTCCATGATGTCAGGTTCAGGCTCTACTATTTTTGCCGTTCTGCGCGATCAGAAGGACGCGGCCCCACTCATAGAACGAACGCTCAAAGAATTGGATCCAACTCTCTGGACCCACCTTTCGATCTTTTAATAAATCACGCGACACCACTCACTCAAAGTGCTAAACTCCCAACAGGAAAAACTGCTAACTCCTTTTATTCATGGCCCGCGCAAACAACCTCACCATGTGCTCCTTCTGTGGCAAAAGTCACTCGGAAGTCAAGAAGCTCATCGCTGGACCTGGCGTCTACATTTGCAACGAGTGTATTGACGTCTGCTCCACTATTCTCCGCAAAGAACTTGCCGGCCAATCAGAACCCTCAAAAGAGGTGTCGACGCTTCTTGAAGACGGAGTCCCCACCCCCTCGGAGCTTTTGCAACACCTCAATGAATTCGTGATTGGGCAAGAGGATGCAAAAAAAGTCCTTTCGGTTGCCGTTTACAATCACTACCAGCGACTTCGACAACATGAGCATGCCGATGAGAAGTATGCCGACGTCGAAATCGAGAAATCAAACATCCTTCTCCTCGGACCTACCGGATCAGGTAAAACTTTGCTCGCCAAGACTCTTGCTCGCCTCCTAGACGTCCCGTTTTGCATCGTTGATGCCACAACGCTAACTGAAGCCGGTTACGTCGGTGAAGACGTTGAAAACATCATCCTGCGACTCCTGCAATCAGCTGACTTCGATGTCGAACGCGCGGAGCGCGGCATCATATATGTCGATGAAATCGATAAGATTGGACGAAAAACTGAAAACGTCTCCATCACTCGTGATGTCTCCGGCGAAGGAGTTCAGCAAGCACTCTTGAAGATTCTCGAAGGATCCGTCTGCAACGTTCCGCCTCAAGGAGGACGCAAGCATCCGCAGCAGGAATACATCCAACTCAATACTGAAAAAATTCTCTTTATCTGTGGTGGTGCCTTCGTAGGGATGGAAGACATAGTCCGCCGCCGACTTGGAAAACGGGTGCTTGGATTCAATTCAATTGAAACCGAAGAGACTGAAGAGGCAGAGGAGATTGCTCTCCTCAAACAAGTCCGCCCCGAGGATCTGCTTCACTTTGGTCTGATCCCGGAATTCATCGGGCGCCTGCCCGTCCTAACCTCCCTTCGCAAGCTGACCGAAAAGGAATTGATCCAGATCGTCACCGAACCCAAAAACGCTCTTGTGAAGCAATATCAGAAGCAGCTTTCCATGAACAACGTTCAGCTGAAAGTAACCAAAGACGGGCTTGCTGAAATGGCGAAGCAAGCCATTAAACGAGGAACCGGAGCACGAGCCCTGCGCTCAATTTTCGAGAGTCTCATGCTGGATGTTATGTTTGAGGTGCCATCGCGCGAAGACATTGAAGCTGTGACAGTTAATGCCGCAGTTGTGAAAGGTGACAAATCACCAACAATGAAAAAGCGGCGTTCGAATGCAGCCTAAACAACTTTGTTTCTTAGTCTGAAGTTCTAATGATAATTATGAACTTCAACCTGAAATCAAAGCACGCTCTCTGCTAGTGGATGGGTGGGGTTTTGAGATCCGGCATGGTAGCTTAAGGATTACTTCAAGAGTAATCATGGGAAAGATCCCCTTTCACCCACTCATTTCGATATTTCATCGATCTAAGAATGGGGCCTTACTCGTTCTTTTCTTGAGGCACGTTATTTCTCAACTGGGCCAACCTCGCATAAACAAAAAAAGTCGCTCCGGTTTCCCGAAGCGACTTTGAATTCTTTCTGTCCGGTTAGTTTTAGTCCTCTTCGGACGGGCTCCACTCCTCGGACTCGTCATTGGTAGTCGCAAGGTTGAACGCTTGCTCCAGACCAACGAGGTCACTGGATGGACGGAGGGTTTCGAAGGACTGGCTTTCTTTCTGAAGCTGATCCTCAGAGTAAGAAACCGCCTTGATGGAGAGACCGATACGACGCTCAATCTTGTCGACCTTGATAACACGGGCTTCTACGTCGTCGGTCACTTTCAGCACGTCTTTGACACGCTCCACGTGCTCTTCGCTAAGCTGTGAGATGTGGATCAGACCATCGATATCTCCATCGAGACTAACAAAGGCTCCAAAGGACGCGATTTTGGCAACCGTTCCAGAGACCTTGTCGCCCACCTTGAATTTGCTGTCGATGTCAGACCAAGGGTCATTATCAAGCTGCTTAATTCCGAGGGAAACTCTCTGATTTTCCTTATCGATGCTGAGAACAACGGCTTCGACCTCGTCATTCTTCTTAAGCATTTCGGAAGGATGGTTGATCTTACGAGTCCAAGAGAGGTCAGAGACGTGGATCATGCCATCAATACCCTCTTCGAGGCCAACGAATGCACCATAAGCGGTGAGGTTGCGCACCTCACCCTTGATTTCCTTGCCGATTGGATAACGGGCCTCGATTTCGGACCATGGATTCTCTTCAAGCTGACGGACACCAAGAGAGATCTTCTGCTCTTCGATGGAAATTCCAAGCACCACAGCTTTGATCTCCTGATCAAGTTCAAGCACATCGCTCGGGCGCGTGATTCGCTTGACCCAGGAAAGCTCGGAAACGTGAACAAGCCCTTCAACTCCTTTCTCAATTTCGATGAAGGCACCGTAAGGAAGAAGTTTGGTGATCTTCCCGGAAACTTCAGCTCCGATTGGGAAGCGGGCCTCAATGTCAGCCCATGGGTTGGCTGTCATCTGCTTGAGACCGAGTGAAACTCTCTCCTTATCACGATCAACGTCGAGGATCTGAACCTCGATTTCCTGACTGATACGAAGCATCTCCGATGGGTGAGCAATGCGACCCCAACTCATATCGGTAATGTGGAGAAGTCCATCCATACCCTGAAGGTCGACGAAAGCACCAAAATCAGTGATATTTTTGACCTGACCAATGACTTTATCACCAACGATAACGGTTTGAAGGAACTTCTGACGAAGCTCAGCGCGCTCGGCCTCGATGACCTCACGACGGCTCAACACCAAATTCTTGCGATCATCGTTCACCTTTACGATTTTGAATTCGTAAACGTTTCCAACGTATTCCTGCAGGTCGCGGGGAGGAATAATATCCACTTGCGAGCCAGGAAGGAAAGCTTCCACGCCAACGTTCACAATGAGGCCACCTTTGACGGCGCCCTTCACTTTTCCTTTCACGAGGCCACCCTCCTCGTAAACTTTCATGATCTTTTCCCAGTTCTGCTTATGGGCGGCCTTCTCTTTGGAGAGGACAATCAGTCCTTCATCATCTTCGAGACGCTCAAGAAGAACTTCAACTTCGTCACCGACTTCGATATCTTCATCTTCGAACTCGGAAACTGGAATAGCTCCCTCTGATTTGTATCCAATGTCGACAACAACGACTTGGGGACGGATGTCAAGAATCGTGCCATTGACAATCGATCCTTCTTTAAATTCGCGGAAATGCTCGTCAATGAGAGCCAAAAGCTCTGCATTCTCGGGCTCCGCCACTGCGGTATCACTCATAACTGTAGGTTAGGATTTGGGTTAGTTTGGTTAATCGTCCAGACGACAGGTACCCCACTGGAGAAAACGAACATTACGGGGTGCCAACTTATTCGTTTCCAACGAACGACTGTTCTTTATTAAGAACAAGCCATTCGCGTCTCTTACTAACCGTTTCAGTGGCGAATAAAAGAGGCAAATGGCACGCTCGTAGGGAGTCGAACCCCAAACCTCCTGATCCGTAGTCAGGCGCTCTATCCAATTGAGCTACGAGCGCTAATTCGCGTGGCGGGACTCTAGGAAGAAAAGAGGATGCGTCAATACTTTAAGAAGAGAAATTCGTGATTTATTTCACGAAACCAAACTACCTTTTTGGGCCATGCGGAAACCGAAGATAAGGCAGAACAAAATTAAGATGTAAGTCAAAACCCGACCTCCCAGCGACACCCCAGATTGTTCAGTCTTCAACTCCAAATCTAGTTC
>Ga0315322_10000507_pt1 | contig 29135 bp, 26 predicted proteins | sample M110021515metaG_FD_203461 | JGI IMG/M metagenome (GOLD analysis project Ga0315322, IMG submission 203461) | Ammonia-oxidizing marine archaeal communities from Monterey Bay, California, United States - M1 100m 21515 | ecosystem: Environmental > Aquatic > Marine > Intertidal zone | place: USA...
TGGATGTGTCCACTGGATATCAGCACAGCTGCGCCATCGCGACGGACGGTAGCGTGGACTGCTGGGGCGACGAATACTACAGCCAGACCGATCCGATCGATCTCAGTGCCACCTGTCCCACGATCTCTACCGCAGAAGGCGGCAGCTCCGACAGCTGGTGGACCTGGTAGCCACGGCCGCTTGCAGAGCTTGCGGCTGGGCAAGCGGGTGCTCTTGAGCGGTCAGCGGAGATGTTCGTCGATCAGCGTATAGATGGCTTGCGCCAGGGCCGGGTCGAGTGTCATGGCCATTCCGCCGCCGGGCTGGGTGGCAAGGACATGCTGGGTGCCTCGGGCCTTGAAGCGCACCATCCGGTCGCCGACGCAGACGTCGATCTTGGTGTTGTCTCCATCGAGTCGAAGCTCGGTGACCGTGTCGACCGATATGCCGTGGGCGGTAGTGAGGACGTAGCGAAGCCGAGAGGAGTCGCCGAGGATTGTGGCGACTCGGGAGGGATCTGTGAAGGTCTCGTCTCTCATGGAGTCATCCTTGGGCTGCTGGAACCGCTGTGCGAGTGCCGCCGCATTCGAGCCTGGCCCTCGCGCTATTGCAGCACGCTTGGGAACCGGCGGGGCTGTGTGGTGGTTGGTGCTCAGTCCTGTCGCGCGGCTGCCCGCTCGTCCTTCGTGAGCACGACGGGCTCGGCGATGACAGAGCCGTCAGGATGATGGAAGGGGGAGGGGCGTGCTTCGCCTTGCAGCCTGCGGAGGACCATGCGCCCGGCCATGCGGGCCATTACCCCCAGCGGGACCGTTTCGACTGCATCGAGCGTGTTGCGGTCGCCCGTAGCAGACCGGCCCCGAATACCGATGGCCGGCCCAAGGTGTTCGTGGGCGTTCTCGGGAAGCACAGCGCGGGAGAGACTCACCAGCGGTGTGGTGGGCTGGTCCAGCATGGAGCCGAGCGGTGTGTTGCAGCAGGTGGCGTAGAAGCGCAGCAGTCCGCGGGGTGACAGGCGAAGCAGTCCGACCTTGTCCGCTCCGGCCAGGAGCGTGATGCGCGCGGGGGTGCTGTGGACGACGGCGGTGCCCCCGTGCGGGGTGAGCAGATCATCCGCCCGGCCGATGTGACGCAGGAAGGTGCGGCAGTCGCCGCAGTGGCACACGAAGTGGAAGACGGTCGACGGCGAGACATCGCGGAGCGTGCCTCGGACGGCGCCACAGGTACACTGAAGAGGAAGGTCGGTCATCGGCACACTCGGGGTGGATGTCAGAGCTCGATGGAGATGTGCACCAGCTCGCCGGGGCTCTCCCAGCCGTCGCTGTCGGTGTCGTTCCAGGCGGAGACGACCAAGGCATCTCCGTCGGTTTCAATGGTCTCCAGGGCTTCGTAGTCGCGGTCGTCTCCGATTCGCAGTCCCTCGATGCGGAAGCTGCACCACCCCGGCCGATCTTCCAGCGGCTCGGCGCCCGTTCTCTGGTCGAGCAGGGTGACCCGCCAGTTGTAGGCGTGGCGGTCGGATGGGTTGTGCCACAGCCAGTGGGTGTCGGGCTCCAGGGCCACGACGCTGCCGAGGGAGAAGGTGGCGAAGTCGTCGGCTGGGTTGGCGCCGGCGTCCTCGTCGGCGCGACCGACGAAGCCCCGGGAGATGTCTTCGGCGAAGGTGGTGGTGGTCTGCAGTCGGCATCCCGCGAAGCGCAGATCGAAGGGGGCGGGATCGATCCAGACCCTGGCGGTCTCGGCTTCGCGGGCTGCGACCAGGGGCACCTCTGCACCGTGCTGCCACAGCTCGATGGAGTCGATCTCGACGTCATAGTCTTCAGCGAGCTCCCGCGCTGTACAGCCGGTGGCAGCGCAGATGACTGCGCCCAAGAGGCCCATGGAAGGTGTGTGACTCGGGCGTGGCCAGCTCATGGAGGGGGCTCCGTGTAGACGGATGGGCGTCAAGCGTTGGAATTTCGCAAGTGCGAGTGTGTATTCGGTCGGTCGCGTCAATGGCAGCCCAGCGGCCAGTCCGGCACGATGTCCAGGGCGCGGTCGCCACCGTCGTCGATGGTAAATGCGATCGGGCGTCCGCCGTCGACGCAGTCCTCGGTTCCAAAGAGTGCGAAGCCCTCGAAGTTGTCGTCGCCAGGGTGATCGAAGGTGGCCTCAAGCTCGAAGCTGCGTGTGCCCCCGCTGCTTTCAGACGAGAGGCGAACCACCTGGAGGTCGTTCTCGCTGCCGCCGTGCCAGATGTAGAGGCGGCCGGAGTCGGCGTCGAATTCCAGTGCGCTCGTGTCTTGGTAGCCGGTGGCATAGACCCCGACTTCCTCCACTGTGTTGTCTTCAGAGGACAGGTCGAAGACATGGACTGCGCCCCCGTTCTGGGTGCCGACAAAGAACAGGCCACCGTAGCCCAGCTGGCTGGTCCGGGAGTCTCCCTCTCCATCCGTAAAGTCCCAGTCCTCCAGCTGCGAGTCGGGCACGAAGGCCATTCCTTCCGAGCCCTTGGACCCGGAGGTCTCCAGGTAGTCGTTGGTGGGCCAGGTGCGCACCCGCTCAGCATTGCCGGGGCTGGAGACATCGAAGGCGGTCACCACCTCTTCGTGCTCGATGAGCACATGGAGCAGGTGGGGCTTTCCGGCCGGATCTGACAGAGCGACCGACTCGACATCGCGATCGCCAAGCGAGGCGACATCCTCGATCTCCCAACCCCCGGACGTGTCCTCGACGATGCGCCACACCTGGGCGCCATCCCCTCTGACCACCCACAGCGCGCGCTCCTCCGGGTTCCATGTGGCGCCGGACAAGGAGATTCGGAAGTCCGTGTCCAGACTGGCGAGAGCGCTCACCTCCGGGGGCAAGCTGGCAGGCCAGGTACAGGTGTCCAGCGGCCGCCAGAGGCAGCGTCCCTCGGCGTCGCAGTCGTCTTCTGTGCAGTCGAGTCCGTCGTCGCAATGGGAGGCGTCCTCACAGACAGTTTCTGTGTCTGTGTCTGTGTCTGTGTCTGTGTCTGTGTCTGTGTCTGTGTCTGTGTCTGTGTCTGTGTCTGTGTCTGTGTCTGTGTCTGTGTCGCCTCCCTTCCCAGCGTCGGTGGAGCGGTCCTCCAGCACGGGCGCGCAGGCGACCAGGGTGAGCGCTATCGGGAAGAAGTGGGAGGCTGGGGACATCGTCTGCTCCGAGGAGACGAAGAGAATAGCGCCTCGCGAGAGGCGAGGTCGTTCTCCTCTTCTTGGTGCAGATAGAGGACAGGCTCACGCTGGCGCTTGGCGGAGAAGGGGCCTCGCGCGGGTCTGGACTATAGGCCACCTGAGTGGGCCGATTCGGTGTCCAGAACCACCCTGAGGCTCCAACTCAACCCTAATGTGATCGGTCTCCCTTTGGGCGGGTGTCGCTGCGTCCTTATGTGGGTCAACACCGGGTGGTAGTCCCCACCTGCTATACCGTAGAGTATAGTGGTGCAGCGGCCCGGAGACTGATGTGACTCTGCAACCAGCTCGCCCCCTTGTGCTCCTCACGTTGTTGAGCATGTCGTCTTGCCGCAGTCCCACCGATGCGAAGACCGATACATTCGGACTGTCCAGCGACGACTACTTCGAAGATGGAGATGGCGACGGCTTTTCGGGCAGTGAGGACTGCAACGACGACGATGCCAGTCAGTCCCCCGCTGCGATGGAGATCTGCGACGGCATCGACAACGACTGCGACGGCGCCATCGACGAGGACGTCCTCGACACCTGGTTTCTCGACTTAGATGGCGACGGCTTCGGCGACCCCACGGAGCTCACTGAGTCCTGCGCGGCCCCGCCAGACCACGTGACCAACGCAGAAGACTGCAACGACCAGGACGCCCTGGCCTACCCAGGCGCGCCCGAGTCCTGCGACGGCATCGACAACGACTGCGACGGCGACATCGATGAAGATGGTGTGGAGGTGTGGTTTCTGGACCACGATGGGGACGGCTTTGGCGACTCCGGTAGCCGGGTGGAAGACTGTGAACGACCCGCTACCGGCGTCGCGGTTGATGGAGACTGCGACGACGACGACTCCGCAGTCCATCCCGATGCCACCGAGGTGTGCAACGAGCGCGACGACGACTGCGATGACGAGATCGATGAGGGCCTCGCGGTCACCTGGTATCGGGACGGCGATGGCGACGGCTGGGGCGATGTGACGTCGACCACCGAGGCCTGTATTGAGCCGGCTGGCCACACGGCAGACGGCGGCGACTGCGATGACAGCGACACCGCCTACCACCCGGGCGCGCCCGAGACCGACTGCACGGACCCCCACGACTACAACTGCGACGGCAGCGTGGCCTACGCGGATGCCGACGGCGACGGCTGGGCGGCCTGTACCGACTGCGACGACTCCGAGGCGGCGGTCAATCCTGACGCCACCGAGGTCTGCAACAGCATCGACGACGACTGCGACGGGGACATCGACGATGCGGACAGCTCGGTCGACCTCACCACTGCGGGCGAGTGGTACGGCGATGTCGATGGCGACGGCTACGGCAATGCGAGTGACACCACCACAGCCTGCGGTGCGCCCACTGGCTTTGTGGGTGACGACACCGACTGCGACGACGGCTCGGCGTCCGTGAATCCGGGCGAGACGGAGGTCTGCAACAGCATCGACGACGACTGCGACGGGGACATCGACGATGCGGACAGCTCAGTCGACCTCACCACCGGCGCCACCTGGTATGCCGATGCAGACCGCGACGGGTATGGCGATGCGGCGTCCACCAGTCTGGCGTGCGACGAGCCATCGGGCGCCGTGAGCGACGACACCGACTGCGATGACGGCGACTCTGCAGTCCATCCCAATGCTACCGAGGTCTGCAACAGCATCGACGATGACTGCGATGGGGACATCGACGACGATGACAGCTCGGTCGATCTCACGACCGCGACGTCTTGGTATACCGACGGCGACGGCGACGGCTACGGCGGCTCCACCACCACCTTGGCGTGCAGCCAGCCCAGCAGCACCACCGCCACATCCACCGACTGCGACGACACCGACTCTGCAGTCCATCCCGGCGCCACCGAGGACTGTGATGGCGTGGACACCGACTGCGACGGCAGCATCGACGAGGGCTACTCTGCCGTGAGCAGCTCGATATCCACGGCCTCACCCACCAGCTCATGCAACGGAAGCTCCAACCAAAGCGTCTCATTCACCGCCGCGAGTGCGTGTGGCTGCCCCACCGTGACGATGACTGGCAGCTTCGTGGACAACTCGGACGGCTCAAGTGGCCAGGTCACCAGCGTGTCGACAGGCAGCTCGTCCATGACCATCGAGTGGGACGATGCCCCGAGCGGTGGTGACTGCGACCTCGACATCGCCTCGTCCATCTCCTGGAGCGCCTCGTACTCGGCCGGTACAATGTCGGTGACCGTGTCGGACAGCATCACGGGCTACGACGCCGGAAACAGCCTGTCTGCTGGCTATTCCATCACGTCGTACAGCACTGTGCGGCGCAGCTCGGGGTCGGGCAGCTCGACCTATACGTATTCTTGCCCGTGATTTCGAGTCCGTGATTTCGAGTCCGTGATTTCGAGTCCGTGATTTCGGGGTGGGCTACCGTGGAGCTGACGATAAGGAGGAAGGCGGATGCTCGCCCTGCTCGTACTGCTCAGCCTCGCGGGTCCTGTCGCCGAACCCCTCGCGAAGACCGGAAGCTGCCCTTCTGGCTACCACACCAGTGGTCAATACTGCACCCCCGGCAGTGGCGCCCGCTATGCCGTGCCCAAGGTTGGAAGCTGTCCGTCTGGCTACCACACCAGCGGCAGCTACTGCCTCGCAGGATCGAGTGCTCACCATGCCGCTCCCAAGGTTGGAAGCTGTCCGTCTGGCTACCACACCAGCGGCAGCTACTGCCTTCAGGGCTCGTCGTCCCAGAGCGGCAGTGAGACGTCTGACAACGCCCTCTCTCCACGTGCTCTCGCCAAAGACGGCAGCTGTCCATCTGGGTACAACACAAGCGGCAGCTACTGCAACCCAGGCCGCAACGCCCGGTTCGCCGTCCCCAAGGTGGGAAGCTGTCCATCTGGGTACAACACAAGCGGCAACTACTGTGTGGCCGGTCGCGACGCCCGCCTCGCGGTGCCGAAGAATGGAAGCTGTCCATCGGGATTTTCAACGAGTGGAAGCTACTGCCTAAAGCTGAAACAGTAGACCCTTGACGATGACTCTGCGACTCTGCGACTCTGCGACTCTGCGACTCTGCGACTCTGCGACTCTGCGACTCTGCGACTCTGCGACTCTGCGTGTGAGGGCTTCCGGGTCTGCTTAAGGGCGGGTCAGTCGACCGCACAAGGGAAGGGCTCGACGCCGGGCACCACATCCGTAAAGTCGGCCTCTTCGGCGTAGCTGTCAACGGCGTCGCCATCGAGCGCCGCGCGGGAGAACCAGTCGCGCATCACCATCCCTCCGACCGAACCACCCCACAGCTCGGAGCGTAGGGTGACGACGTGGATGGACTGGTCTGAGACACTGGTGAGATACCAGGCCACGCCAGGGAGGTCTTTGGTGTCGCAGTAGGTCTGTCTCAGCACGTTCACGAAGCTCTCTCGACTGGTGAAGTAGGCATCGCCGGCCTGGACGTCGTCGATCTGGTTCGAGAGCATGAGGATCTGCTGCTCGGGAACCGAGAGCAGTCTCGAAGAGAGGGCCTCCGTGAGAACCGATGCCAGCGCGCAGTCTCCGTCGAAGCAGTAGGGCGGCAGGTAGGGAAGCGTTCCCCAGGCTGGAATCTTGACCAGACCCAGCGCGCGGACGCCGAGGGCCTCGCCGTTGTCGAGCGCCAGACCTGCGTCGGGAAAGGCGGTGGTTCGGGCCCAGCCCAGGTCGTCGAGCATCCAGTGGTAGTTGTAGAGCGTGCCGTAGCTTCCAGCGGACCAGCCACCGAGGAGGGCCTGCACCTGGTCGGCCCGGTAGCCCTCGGGTCGCTCCGAGTCGTCTTCGAGCTCGCGCCACAGCCAGTCTCGCACCATCTGAATGGAGGCCCGGGCGTTGACCGCACCGTATCGAGGTACCACCACGCCGTTGCCGAGGTCCTCGTCGACCCCGCCGCCCGCGAAGACGTCCTGGTTGCAGTAGGGAAGGAAGACCTGGGTCCAGTCGGTGAAGGGGGACTCGGCCGGGTCGTCACTCGCGATGCCCAATGCGAGCGGCTCGGTGTTGTCGAGTGCGCTGAACAGCTCCGGCGCCTGCTCAAAGCGCGGGCCACAGTCTTCAGCGAAGACGCAGACCCCACCTCCTTCGAGACCGATGAACAGTCGATCGAGGGGCTGGCCTTCGGGAGCGGGCTTGATCCAGAATGCGTAGTCGGTGCCATCTCCACACTTGGTGCCCCACTGCTCGGCATCCACCACCACCTGGGTCCATTGGCCCCGTGGCGCGCTGAGCTCCGCGGCCGACGGCCCGCACGTCAGCCCGAGGTCGTTGATGTCTGGCCGTCCCATGGCTGCAATACAGTCGACCTGATCCGCGGTGCGTTCCATCAGCAAGGTGGCGTCGAGCGCAATCAGACTCGCGAGGTCTGGGCAGGACTCCTCGATCTCGATCACGGTGATCTGACTCATCGAGGCGCGAGACTCTTCCATGGTGGTGTCGCTGCAGACTTGGTCCGCACACGCCATGAAGCCCAAGACCCCCTGCTCCATCTGGTCGGTGCTGGCCGACAGCGCGGTCGCCAGGCAGGTGCGCTCGCTGGCGGAGGCTTGCGCCCACACGGCAGCCTGGGGCCCCCCCGCGACGCGACCGACGAGGGAGGTGGCCTCCTGGTCGCACGCTGCCACAAGCCCCGCCAGCCTGGAGGCAGCCGCTTCGTCGAGCAGGTCGGCGGTCTCACAAGAGGCGTTGACATCGGCGCGGAGCGTGTCGAATGCGGAGACGATCTGACTGTCGGAGTCTGCACACAGGGCGTCGGAAGAGTCGAGACAGTCGGCATGGCGGCGGGCGACCGAAGCGGTGCACTCGGCGAGTGCAAAGCCTGTGATGGTCTCGCAAGTGGCAGGAGCCCACTTCGGCTCGTCTGCACAGGCGGTCCCGAAGAGGGAAATGAGTAGAGCATGATTCGCTTTCATGCGGTCTCGCTATCCGGCTGAAGCATCCCGCTTGCGGACAATGTCCGACTTCCGCAGAACCGGTCCGGGCACTCTGGCCGCGGGTCTCAAGGGAGGAAAGGTTCGGAATGAGCCGTGGTAGTTTGATTGCCCAGTGGTCATCCACCGAAACGAACGTGTTCACTCTGCTTCAACTCCTGTTTTCGGTCTTCCCATGAATGTTCGAGTGTCTTCTCTCCCCGTACTATTTGGTGTGTGGCTTGCCCTTGTAGGGGGCTGTGCGGAGGGGAAGTCCAGTGGAGGTGGATCTGATGGGGACAGCGAAGCGCTTCCGAGCGAGGGCAGCAGCGCCGGCGAGTGCTCGGATGGGGCCGACAACGACTCTGACGGCGACTTCGACTGCAACGACAGCGACTGCGCCGGTTCGCCCGACTGCTCGGAAGCCAACACACCAGGTGGATGCAGCGACAGTGCGGACAACGACCGAGATGGTCTCTTCGACTGCGACGACCCAGACTGCGCAGACGATGAGGCATGCGCTGCGGTGGACTATGAGGGAGACGACCCCGGCGAGTGTGAAGATGGCATCGACAACGACGACGATGATCTGGTCGACTGTGACGACGAGGGCTGTGAAGGCTTCGAGGGATGCGACGAAGATGAGGAGGTAGAAAGCGAGGCGGACAATTGCGCGGACGGCATCGACAACGACGACGATGGCCTGGTCGACTGTGACGACGACGACTGTGCGGACTCTGCCGACTGCGACTCCCCCCCTTCCGAGCCGGTGGGCACGGCCAGCAACCCGGCGACGTCCTGCCTGGAGATTCGAGACGAGGGCGTCTTTAACTACGACGCAACCTTTTGGATAAACCCCGACGGAGGCGGCGCGTTCGAGGTGTTCTGCAGCATGACCTACGAGGACGGAGGCTGGGCACTGCTGTCTCACCTCGGCACCTGCAGCAGCGGCACCATCCTCCCCACTGTGACAGACGTCACGCCCTGCTCCTACCTGTCAGCAGAGCGGGTCTCTCGAATCGCTTCGGTGGGCACAGAGGTCATGCTGCGCACCGGCTTCAGCTTCTACGATCTCACCGAGGTCGCCGTGTCGCTCGATTCGTCGGCGATCGTTGCTCTGCGCTCCCCCACGGGCACATGGCACAACGGTGCCCGATGGAGCGCCTGGTACTGGGCCGAGCCCACCTGCTCCATCGACGACGTGACGGGCTGGCCACAGATGTACCTGGCCTGTGGGAGTGGCGACGGCGTGCACTGGCTCCGGCAATCCAGCGGCATGTACTTCCACCAGCGCATCAACAATGGTGGCGTCGGAAACAACGAGCTCGCCACCACCTGGGCTCGCTAGAGATGGCGCTCTGTCTCGCGGGGGCTTGAGCTAGGAGGTCGGCGCGTGAACCAGTCCGGAGAGCACCGCGTACGCTGCGTCGAAGCCGTGCCAAGTGCGGGCCTCGGCCTCCGCGAGCGTGTTGGCGTTCATGATTCCGAAGCCCACGGGGGCTCCGTACTTTGACTGCAGAGCCATGACGCCCTGAGCGACAGCATGGGAGATCACCTCGTCGTGAATGGTTGCTCCTTTGACGAGGCAGCCCAGAGTCACGATGCCCTGGTACTTCCCAGTCGCGAGCATGCGATCCGCGATGTACACGACCTCGAAGGCGCCTGGAACGGTGATGACATCGCACGAGACCCCGTAGGAGTCGAGACACCGCTGCGCTTCTTGGAGCATCGCCTCCGTGACCGACTCGTTGTAGATCGCCCGGGCAATTCCAACGCGCCAGTCGTGTTGAGGGGGGAGCTCGAGCTTGGGGAGGTCTTGGCGTGCTGCCATCGAATCGTTCCTTTGAACCGTTGAGCCGTTGGCTCTGAGCGGGGGGTCGCCTCTGGCCGTGAGACTACCTCAGCTGGGACGCCGTCCCCCGAACACCACAAGAGCTGGTCCTCGGTCTGGGGTCCGCTCACGGGCAGCCTATCGGCTTGCGCATCCATCCCCAGCAGCAGATGCGCGACACTTCTGGGTAGACTGCCTCGAAGCCAAGCCGCGTCGGACCTCTGCGTGGGCATTCCTGTGAGTCGCCAGGAGGGAATCGCGCGTGATGGAGTCCTTGTTCGCGCGTCTGCGCGCTGAGATTCGAGACTTCCTCGCCGACAATGGCCCGAAGCCCTCGCCATCCGTGCGCGACCTCTGCTTCATCGTGGGGTTGGTCGCAGTGGCCGCCTTTGTGCTGGTCACCAACCACTATGGAGTGCCCAGTCTCGCCCGGGTGCTCACCCGGAGCATGCCGGAGGGCTGGGTGGCCGATGGTCGGCGCCTACACTGGGCCCTGCTGGTGGCGGTGGTCTACACCGTGCCAGCTCTCATCTACTGCCGCTTGTGCGTTCCGAATGTGCGCGAGGCTCTTGGCCTCACCCGCACTCACTTTCGCTCGGCGGTTCGGCTGTGGGGGCTGTGGGCGCTGGGTGTCACGCCGGTGCTGGCAGTGCTCTCGACCCTCCCCAGCTTTCAGGCCACCTATCCAATGGCCCGCGGCAACACCTTCGATGCCGCGAGCATGACGATGTGGTTGTTGGTCTATGGCCTGCAGTTCGTCGGGCTGGAGCTTTTCTTTAGAGGGTTTTTATTGTTGCTCCCCCGCCGCATCTTTGGTGTGTGGGGGCTTGCCGTGATGATACTGCCCTACACCATGCTCCACTTTTCCAAGCCACCGCTTGAGACGGTGGCCTCGGTGGGATTCGGTCTGTTCCTGGGCGTTATTGCGCTTCGGTCTCGCTCGATTGTCGACGGCATCGGCATGCATCTCATCTTGGCGTATTCTCTGGAGATGCTGGCCCTTTGGCCGACTGGTACAGGTTTTTTGCTTTTGTCTGGGTGACCTTGCCCCGTATGAGTCTCCTTGGCCGTAGGGAGTGCGACCATATGATCTGTAATGGTGGTGGCGTGCGTTTTAAGATGAGACGGAAATTGTAGGTCAGGGCTGCGTTGCTGGCGGCATGCTCCTCCTCAGCAGTAAGTCCGACGTGATCCCATCTTACAAACGGAGGCTTCGCCATTCGTTGGGGAAGTTCCTGATTGGTCTCTACAGTCCACATTGGGGTTGGACTGGATCAAGTGCTGTTGAGACGTATGCCCCAGTGCCGACTTTCGGTGTGTGTCCGTGGGAATTACGACCTACGCTCTACGAAACCCGAGCCGGAGACGCTGATGGTCTTCCACAAGGTCGAATCCGTTCGGGAGACCGGCGCGGGTTGGCGTATCGGCACGCGAGGCACGCCATGAGCCAGAGCTCGTTCCGGTGGCGCTCGGCTCTGCTGCTGGCGGCGGTTCTGCTCATGGTGCTTTGGTGGATGGGCACTCGTTCGAATGCACCCGAGGCGCGGCGGCCGGGGGACACCCTGTGGGGACAGCGCCTCCGTAAAGACCGGGCTCGTCGAGTGCCCACGCCCGTCGTGAAAGAGACGCAGACGGGCACGCTTGCACCTGAGGCTCCACCAGATCTGCCATCGCTTGAGCTCCACGTTCCGGTCACCCTCTCCGACGACCCGGTGGCCAACTGGAGCTTTGGGGTGGACACACAGGTGAGCATCGGTCCCCATGAGTACTGGCCCACTCTGGAGGAGGCGCCGTGGCCTGATCTGGACAGTGCCCGATCCCTTCAAGTCCTCGCGGCAGCGCTGCGCGATGATGTCTTTTCCACGGAGGAGCCATTGCGGAACTTTCTCGCGGATGCGGAGGCCGAGGGTCTGCTGGACCACGACCCGGAGCAGGATGTCGAAGACCCATGGAGGGCGCTTCTGGCGATGCAGGCCGAGCATGCCCAGGCATGGCTGACCGCAGAGCCCGGCGGCATTGTGTACGCTCCCAGCAATCGGATTGCAGAGGCCATCGTCGAGGACTGGCCCAACGATCCGGCCGCCGACTACGCGCGTCTGCATCTGCTTCAGACCGCCAACGACGACTGGTCGTCGCCCGAGCACGATCCCCAAGGCGTGGTGCATCGCATCCTAGACTTGATCGAGTACAGCCAGGACATCCTGGTGCTGGAGGTCGCGATGTCTGAGCTCACCCGGATGGGTAAGGTGGACATGGATCCGGCAGCCATGACACAGATCGCAGCCGCCCTGCCGGAGGTGGACCCCGACATCCAGGAGGGCATCGCCATCTTGGGGATGACCTGGACCGTTCGGCAGGAGCGATGGGATGAGGCCACCCACTGGTCGGAGGTCTACGGGGCGCTCATCGAGCCCACCTGCGCCCATGGAGAGACGGCACCAGACCCGCTGTGTGCGTCCCAGCGCGAGGCGCTCGGTGCCTTCGAGGCACGGCGTGCCCTTGAGGTTGGCACGCCGCCCAGTAGCTGGCGGGGGGAGCTTTCCACCGCCGTCCAGGCCTGTGTGCTGGATCTGGTGGACCGAGACGTGCTTCGTGCTCCGGAAGCGGCGTCGAGCCTCACCTTGGAGGCCGAGGGCGAGTGGCAGAGTGGATGGGTCTGGCGAAGCTGGGCCCCGCGCGCCCCATCCCCACCGACCCGTCCGAGTGTCGCGGGTGATGCCCATCCGCTCGGTGCCTGTCTGGATGAGCAGGACTGGGAGATCGAGCTTGCAGAGCCGGTTCGATTGTCTCTGTTCGTTCACATCCAACACGGAGCATGAGGCTTGGGTGTCAGAGTCCTCCGGCCCCCACGATGTAGATGGCGCCGGCGTCGTTGCCGCTCGTGTTCTCCTGTAGAGCCCCCACCAGCAGGTCCGTCTGACCGTCGCCGGTGACATCGCCGCCCACATGGAGGGTGGTGCCTGCGTACTCGGTCAGCCCGCGACCTTTCCAGGCAGCTTGGGCGGAGTGCAACGAAGCCGAGCCCGACGAGGGGGCCAGCACCAGGTAGGCGCGGCCTTGTCGGAACTGGTCCGACTCATAGAAGGGGGCCCCGACGAGCAGCTCTCCGCCGCCATCGCCGTCGATGTCCGGCAGCAAAGCCACCGCAGCGCCCGCGGCTTCCTGCAGGTGAGCCCCATCGTGTCGGGCGGCTGCTGAGCCGCGTCCGAGTGTGCCCGAGACCGGTCCCAAGAACAGATCCACGCTGCCGTAGTCGAAGCCCGCTGCATCGTCGGAAGGCACCCCGATGGCCAGGTCGTCGAGCCCGTCTCCATCAACATCTTCGCCCGAAGCGACCGCGAAGCCGAGCTCACTGCCGGAGCCCCCTTGAATCCAGGCGTCCGCGTCTGCGGCCACCCAGTCGCCAGACAGGTCTCCGGTGAGCACCAGCACCCGTCCGCCCCCACCGCTGCCGCCTGCAATGAGCTCAGGCAGGCCATCACCGTCGAGGTCGCCGCTTGCCAGAGCCTCGCCGAGAATGGCGCCCGCGATGTCGCCGTGCACCACGCCATCGGCGTCGGAGAGGGCCGCCTCCCCCGTCGGGGCACCATCGAAAACATAGACTGCACCAGCATAGTCACCGTCTCCAATGGCTGCGATGGCCCACTCGGAGGTGCCGTCCCCGTCGGCATCGGCACACACCACCAGCTCCGCGCCCAGGTTCTGACGGTAGCCAGAAGCCGCGACCTTGCCCGTGTAGGTGTCGTCGAGCTGCAGCACTCCGGTGAGCGGGCCGGGCATCCACCAGGCGCTGCCGCTGTACTGGTCGGGGTCGCCGTCCCACATGTCACCCACCAACAGGTCGTCGAGTCCGTCGCCGTCGAGGTCGCCCATGGCCATGCCCCAGCCGGTCTGGTTGCCATGGTCGAGGCGGGCTTCGGCGGTCGCCAGGGTGGTGTCCGCCGTGATGGGACCCATCTTGAGGTAGGCGCGTCCGCGACCCGTGGCCCCTACCCACAGGTCGGCCACGCCGTCCCCATCGACATCCCCGGCGGCAAAGTCCCGCGATGCATACTCGCTGCTGGTGGCCGCAGCGACCAAGGTGCCTTCGGTCTCCAAGGAGAGCGGTCCCATGGGCAGGCAGCCGGACGCAGCACCATCGCAGTCGTCGTCGATGCCGTTGCCGCAGATCTCCTCGGCGCTGGGAGAGATGGCGGGGTCGCTGTCGTCGCAGTCATCGCCGACGTCGACCAGATCTGTTGGGTCGCAGTCTTCGATGTGGGCATCGGGGTCGCCGTGGCCATCGCCGTCGGTGTCGACCCAGCCGCTGGTCCACTCGGCGTCTTCGTCGACCCGGCCGTCGCAGTCGTTGTCGCGGTCATCGCAGTCGTCGAACACACCGGGGTGCACGTCGGGGTCGGTGTCGTCGCAGTCATCGGCCAGGGAGACCACGTCGTCGCCTGGACAGGCGGTGTCTGCAGGACCAGCGCCGTGGCCATCTGCATCGAGGTCGGCATAGGAAGCGACGCCGTCGACGGGGCTGTTGTCGACCTCACCATCGCAGTCTTCGTCGACTCCATCGCAGTGTTCCGGGGCACTGGGATGGACCGCGGAGTTGCTGTCGTCGCAGTCCCCCCCTTGCTCGACGGCACTTGCCGGGAGGTCACAGCGGGTCACTTCCACATCGCCCCAGCCATCGCTGTCTTCGTCGAGAAATCCGGTGACCGGGGTGTCGCAGTCTCCGCTGCCTTTGGTGGACTCCGGCCCGATGATCTGATTCTCGGAGCACCCGAGGACAAGGAGACTGAGGGAGATGGTGGCACGGCGCAACATGGATCGACACTACATCGAGATGAAGTCGTGCTGGACGCGTTGGCGTGGGACCAAGGGGATATGCTCGGTGTCTGCCCGGCCCGCATCCTCGGGCTCTGTGAGGAGAGCATGGCAAGACGCGCGGTGATGGCCGGGCTGTGGATTGGCGCCACCGCTCTGGGATGCAGTCCGGATGGGCTGGCTGACTCGAAGCCGGGCGCATCTCCAGATCCTGTGGCGTCCGATGAGTCTGGCGATGCCGACGGAGCGGATGAAGGTGGGGATGGTGCGGACGGTGGAGATGGCTCTGGGGATGGCGGGGAAGGCGGGGATGGCGGGGATGGCGGGGATGGCGGGGATGGCGGGGATGGCGGGGATGGCTCCGATGACGACGCCTGCCCGGATGGCGTGATCTGTGTCGACGAATTCCCCTTCACCGAAGTCAACGACACCCGTGACAGCAGCCTCCGGGAATTCGACAGCTACAGCTGTGCGCCGGACACCGACGAGTCGGGTCCCGAGCTGGTCTACCGGGTCGACCTCGATGAAGACGGCTACTTGGCCGTGGCCCTCGACGACTGGGACGAGGACGTGGACGTTCACATCCTGGGCAGCCTCGACGCCGACGACTGCCTGGATCGAGGCCACTACGATGCTGGTGTGTTGCTGCCCGCGGGTCGCTACTACGTGGTGGTGGACTCCTGGACCGACGATGGGCAGGAGTATGCCGGCCAGTACGAAGTGTTCATGGGGCACACGGCCAGTGCGGACTTTGAAGATGTCGGCCTGGACCGCGACATCCTTGCCCTCGGCCTGGAGGTCTTCGACGCGGCCTGGATGCGGGGCGACATCGAGCGCTTCGAGTACACCATCATCGACTTTTCCCTGCCCAGCACCGACAAGCGCCAGTGGACCCTCGACCTCGTCGATGGCAGCCTGCTGTGGAACCTGCACGTCACGCATGGCGAAGGCAGCGGCAGCGACTCCGACATCCGCTATGCCGACCGCTTCTCGAACATCGAGGACAGTCACCAGTCCAGTCTCGGGGCGATGGTCACCGCCGAGGCCTACAGTGGCGGCCTGAGCATGCGCCTCGACGGCCTTGAGCCAGGCTTCAATGACGCGGTTCGCAGCCGCTACATCGTGGTCCACGGGGCCAGCTATGCCACGCAGGAGTTCATCGACACCTACGGCTACCTGGGCCGCAGCTGGGGATGTCCCGCCGTCGATGATGCTGTCGTCGAGGACTTCATCAACGATGTGTCCGACGGCACCCTCTACTGGACCTACTACCCAGACGACGCGTACCTGGAGCAGAGCGCCTACCTCCCCTGAGTGAGCAGGCGGTCCGGGACCCTATCGCCAGCGGCGCTGCCAGCCTCGCTTCTTGCGGCGGGGGGACCGACGCTTTGGCACCGGACGCACCTCACGTCCGACATGGGTGCGGCCGACGACCTTGAGACCGCCGTTGAGACGCAGGATGTCGCCATTGTCGATGCGGTGCGCTTCGAGACCCATGGAGGTCGCAAGCTCGGCGTGGGCGTCGAGGTGCATGGGGGTGCCATGTACGGGGACAATGGAGTCGGGGCGGACCATCTCGTACATCTCGCGCAGCTCATCTCGGCAGGGATGCCCGCTGACATGCACCTCGGCGTCGGTGGCCTCGATGACGTTCACGCTGCGCTCCCGGAGCATGGTCTGCACGCGGTTGATGGGGAGCTCGCACCCTGGGATGCGTCGGGCGCTGTAGATGACGGTGTCGCCAGCCTCGAAGTAGATGTCGCGCATGGACCCTTCGGCAATGCGGGTGAGGGCGGCGCGGGGTTCTCCTTGGCTGCCGGTGCAGACCATCATCACGCTGTGGCGGGGGAGGTAGCCGTAGTGACGCATCGGGACGATGGGAGGGATGTCGCCGAGGTAGCCCGAGCTGCGCGCGGCTTCGAGGGTGCGGTGCAGGGAGCGGCCCATGGGGACGAGCTGCCTTCCGGTCTCGTGGGCCACGCGAGCGAGCGTGTGGAGTCGTGCGACGTTGGAGGAAAACAGCGTGACGGCGACCCGATGCGGCTGTGCCTTGATGAGGCGCACCAGGGGGGCGACGAGGGTGCCTTCGGAAGCGGACCAGCCCTCGACATGGGCGTTGGTGCTGTCGGAGATGCAGGCGTGGATGCGCTCTTGGGCGAGCTCTTGCAGTGCGGCTTCGTCGGAGAGACGGCCGACGATGGGGTCGGGATCGAGCTTCCAGTCGCCGGTGTGAAGCACCTTGGCCACGGGGGTGCGGATGACCAGAGCTCCCATCTCCACAGTGCTATGAGTGAGCGGTATGCGCTGGAGGTCGAAGGGGCCGAGCTGCCAGCGCGCGGTCTCTTCGAGCACCTTGATGGGCACCTTGGTGGCAAGGCCAGCCTCGCGAAGGGCGGGCTTGAGGAATTCGGAGGCGAAGCGGGTGCAGTAGACGGGGCATCGCAGGCGGGGCCAGAGGTCGGCGACCGCGCCGAGGTGGTCTTGGTGGATGTGGGTGATCACGAGCCCACAGACGCGGTCTGCACGCATCTCCAGGTGGGCGATGTCGGGGAAGAGCACGTCGGTGCGGTGGGGGCCGTGGCGCTTGAACATCACGCCGCAGTCGACCACCAGCCAGCGTCCCTGATGGTGGTAGGCGTTGAGGTTCATCCCGATCTCCCCGGTGCCGCCGAGGGGGAGAAAGTGGAAGTCTGCGCGCTTCATTGCCGTGCGCGTAGGGGCAAGACGATGGCCACCCAGATGAGGTAGGCGAAAAAACGGCGGGGGACTGGGGCTGGGCAGGCCATGGGCAGAGTGTATCGGGTTGGGAAGCGGGGCTGCTGAGTCAGGGGAGTGGCGAGGACCCAAGGCCGCAGTTCCGACGACGATGCGGAAGACCGTGGCTCTCGACCGCCGGGACGACAAGGTAGGACAGGCATCCAAGACCCACTGCCGGCGTGCTCGGCACCTGGAGTAGAGACCATGGACCCACTGGAGAGCATTGTCATCGAGCCGGACGGCCCGGTAAGCGCAGCGGTCATCTGGCTGCATGGCCTGGGCGCCAGTGGGGATGACTTCGTACCGGTGGTGCCGCACCTCGGTGTGTCAGGTGTGCGCTTCGTGTTCCCCCATGCACCGGTCCGTCCCGTGACACTCAACGGCGGCTTTCCGATGCGGGCCTGGTACGACATCCTGCACATGGAGCACAGCCCTGGCCGAAACCACCCCGACCATATCTATGAGAGCGTCGATGATATCAGCATTCTCATCGAGCAGCAGGTGGCGGCAGGAGTCCCCGAAGAGCGCATCGTGGTGGCGGGCTTCAGCCAAGGCGGCGCGGTTGCTCTGCACGCGGTCGTGCGTCATCCCCGCAAGCTGGCGGGCGGACTGATCCTGAGTGCCTACGAGCTGCTTCCAGGCTCTCGGGAGGCGCAGGCGACTGCGGAGAATGCAGACACTCCGCTGTTCTTCGGTCATGGCACCCACGACGCCACGGTGCCGTGCGACCGCGGGATGGCTGCGGCCGAGCGGGCCCGTGAAGCGGGGCATCCCGTAGATGTGTGTACGTGGCCCATGGCCCATGAGGTGTGCATGGAGGAGCTCCACACCATCGGGGCCTGGCTGCGGGATCGGTTCGACGGGTAAGTGTCGACTTGACACCAAGTTGGGGCGCCGGTATCTTTGGGGACACGACACCCCGGAGTACCCATGCATGCTGATGGCGCCCGCGCCGCTTTTCTCGGACTCGCCCTCGGAGACGCCTATGGGCGCTCGCTGGAGTTCGTGCGAGGCGAGAGGGTTCGGACTCGGCCCGTCGTGGTGCCGTCAGCCGACTTCATGTGGACCGATGACACCCACATGTCGCTGTACTTGGTGGATGCGCTCGACGTCCTGGGAGCAGACGCCCTGAGATGCTTTCCGGCCGATGACTTCGGGCGCGCAGTGGGCCATGCCTTCGTGGCTTGGAGCCATGACCCCCTCACGCCGTCGACGGCTCCCGGCAACACCTGCCTGCAAGGGGCGTCGGCCTTCGAGTCGAGTCGCGACTGGCGACGGTCCGGGGTGCGTCAGAGCGACGGCTGTGGTGCGGTGATGCGGGTGGTGCCTCTGCCGGTGGTGTTGCAAGGGCAGGCGCTCGTGACCGCCGCAAGGGTGCAGGCCGTCGTCACCCATGCCCACGAAAACGCGCCGTCAACGGCCATCGCAGCGTGCTTGATGGTGCGGGAGCTGCTCGACGGTGCCGCGCTGGATGCCGACTTGGTGACGCGCACGCTGCGGAGGATGGCGGCCTTGGGGGTGCTCACAGACAGTGTGCGTGGGGCTCTGGAGGCGGCCGTGGTGCAGGCGGCGCGTCGGGAACTGACCTGGCTCGACGAAGATGCGATTCCCGATGGCGATGGGGGCTGGCGGTCTCCGAGTGCGCTGGGGCTCGGCTTGGTGGCGGCGCTTCGGTGGGGCGACGACTTCGGTGTGGCCATCGACAAGGCGGCGCGCATCGATGGGGACAGCGACAGCGTGGCGTGTCTCGCGGGAATGTTGATCGGAGCCGCCCGCGGGATGTCGGCCCTTCCCGCGCGGTGGCTGGCGGGGCTGCCGCAGCGGGAGCGCATCGACTCGGCGGTAGACCGGCTCCTCGCGCTGGTTCCCGATGTTTCCGATGTTTCCGATGTTTCCGAGCCTCCGGGTGAGGCGCTGGATGCAAGTGAGTTCACGCGGGTACGCACCAGCCAGACCGATCCCATCGAGGTGGCTTGGCTGCCCGTGGAGGTGGGGGAGCGTGGAGGCCGCCTCGGGGTGACCTTTGCGCCGGGCAAGCATGCGCCGTCGACCCTCGGGCGTCCGTGGAAGCGGAACCTGGCGACGGACCTTGTGCGCCTGCGGAATAGACACCAGGTCGACATGCTGGTGAGCCTGGTCGAAGACTCGGAGCTGGACTGGCTTCAGATCGGCGACTTGTGTGCTGCGGCAGAAGCGCAGGGCCTCGCGGTGCTGCGGCATCCAGTGGTGGACGGTGCGGTGCCAGTGCGAAAGGAGGCGGACCGCACGGTGCAGCACGCGGTGTCGCTGGCTCGAGCTGGCTGGCGAGTGGTGTTTCACTGTCGTGGCGGACTGGGGCGGGCAGGCACTTTTGCGGCAATGGCGCTCCGACGGCTGGGCCTGACGGGAAAAGCGGCGATGTCGACGGTGCGCGAGGTGCGACCGGGAGCGATTGAAAATGCTCTGCAGGAGCGCTTTGTCGTGTCGTAGATCCGAGGTGGCCAGGGTGCAGTCCGCTACATGGACCCTGTGAACGCCTCCCCTCGAAAGCGCCTCGTCCCCGGCTGTGGCTTCGTCCTCGCACTGGCTCTGTTGCCCGCCATGATGGGCTTTCGGAGCGTGGTCTACGAGAGCTTCTACGTGCCCACCGGCTCGATGGAGCCGACTCTGCGCATTGGGGACCGGGTGACTGCCGCCAAGTTCGCCTATGGCTGGCGGATTCCGTTCACGCGGATCCCGGTGGGCTCCCTGGAAGTCCCCTCTCGTGGTGACATCGTGGTGTTCACTCGCACTCCCGCAGAGGACCAAGACGCCTTCTGGACCCACCTCGACATTGCGGGACTGGTGCCGTCCAGCGACTACATCAAGCGGGTGGTGGCGCTTCCCGGTGACACGGTGGCCGTTGTGGATGGCGAGCTGGTGCTCAACGGCGAGCTGCGGCGGGCGCGCGAAGAAGGGCCATATCGCTACGTCGACCATGCGTGCGAGGCGATGCAGACCCGTCGCTACTCCGCTCGCGTAGATGACATGGAGCACGTCATCCTCAAGGCGAGCCATGCGCGCAACCGGCGCTCGGACTGGGGGCCGAAGGAGGTGCCCAAAGGCCATGTGTTCATGCTGGGCGACAACCGAGACCGGTCGAAAGACAGTCGGTCGGTTGGATTTGTGCCGATTCGCGACATCAAGGCAAAGGCGTCCCGGATCTGGGCGTCGCTGCCGCTGTGTACGCGGGGGAATGCGCTGCCCGAGGTGCGGTGGAATCGGGTGGGCAAGGCGCTGCACTGAGAGCGCTCAGGCCGTGAGCACGATCTTGCCGAAGTGGCGGGCGTCGGCCATCCACTGAAGTGCTTCTGGCAGGGCACTGAGGTCGAAGATGCGGTCCACCACCGGGCGGGTGTCAGGGCTGTCGCGAAGGGCGGCGCAGAGGTCGCGGAGGTCGTCGACCGATCCCACGAAGATCCCCTGCACACGCACATGTCGCATGAGCACATTGGTGAGGGCGAGCTCGGTCTTGATGCCGGCCAGCACGCCGATGAGGGCGACAGTCCCGCCGACCTTTACCGCTCGCAGTGACTGGGACAGAGTGCCGGCGCCGCCCAGCTCGACGACGGTGTCGACGCCGGCTCCCGCCCAGCGTGCAGCGGTCTTGCCCCAGCGGTCATCCTCGGTGTAGCAGATGCCGTGGTCGGCTCCGAGAGTGGCGGCGCGCGCGAGCTTCTCGGAGGACGAGGATGTGATGCAGACCCGGGCGCCAAGCAGCTTTCCGATCTGGAGGGCGTAGAGGCTGACGCCCCCGGTGCCGAGGGTGAGCAGGGTGCTGCCCGGTCCGACTTGCCCCTCGACGGCGACCGCCCGCCACGCCGTGACGCCCGCGCAGGGCAAGGTGGCGCACTCGGCGTCGGTCCAGTCTTCGGGGGGCTCGACCACCGCTTCAGCGGGAACGACGACGTGTTGGGCGAAGACGCCGCGGACCGGGCCGCCGAGGGTGGTGTGGGTGGCGGCGGGTGGGATGGCGCCGGTCTTCCAGCCAGGGTTGAAGGCGGCGCACACGCGGGAGCCCAAGATGGCGTCGTCCACCCCTTCGCCGATGGCCTCGATCTCGCCCACACAGTCGGAGCCAGGCACGAGGGGCAGCGGCTGGCGGGGGTTGTAGTGACCGCGAATCATCAGGAGATCGCGGTAGTTGAGCGACACGGCGCGTACTCGAAGGCGCACCTCGCCCGGTCCGGGAATGGGAGTGGACTCGGAAACCCACTGCAGCGCATCGACCCCAAAGCGGTTCGTGATTTGCCAAGAGTAAGATGGCACGAATGTTCTCGGGATGAGGGGGGGGGCGCGCGACACTTCGTGATGGATTCTTAGAGCGATCGGGCGTCTGTTGGTCTACAGTTTCAGCATGGGTGAGGCGAACGGAGACTGGGATGCTCATGCGGCTGGGAATCCCTCTGGAGTGCGCCGAATGATTGACACGCAGCAGCAGGCCACCGCCGGCAGCAACCGACGTCGGGCCGATCGCGCCCAAGTGGCTTTCCCCACCAAGTGGGACCATCGGCGCCTTGAAGGTCAGCCAGGTGAGCTTCGCGATGTCTCCAACCGCGGTCTCTTCCTCCGCCCGCAGGGCGGCACAGTGCGCTTTCGTCCCAACGATGTGGTGTGGGGCAAGCTGAGCATTCGCGGCGAGGAGCGTCACTTCAGCGCGATCGTGCGCTGGCGGGGCTGGAGCCTGGAGCACCGCTGTGTCGGGCTCGGCCTGCAGCTCGAAGAGCACTGCACCCTCACCGACGAAGAGGTCCGCGCCATTCGCTGGCCACAAGACGCCGCAGGCCGACCTGTACTGCGTCTGCTCGTCAGGGACTAGGCACCGGTCCAGCCGCCTTCATCAAAGGGTGGTGCCGGGATAGTGCTGCGCGATGCGCTTCTACCTCCAGACTCTGGGTTGTCGGCTCAATGAAGCGGAGCTGTCGGCTTGGACGCGTCGCCTGGTGCAGCTCGGGCACAAGGTCACCTCGATTCTCGAAGATGCCGATGTGGCGGTCGTCAACAGCTGTGCGGTGACCATGGACGCCGCGCGCAGCAGTCGCCGGCTGGTCCGCCGCCTTCACCGAGACAACCCGAGGATGCGCATCGTGGTCACGGGCTGCTTGGCCACGCTCGACCCGGACCAGCTGACTCCACTGCCCGGAGTGGATCTGTTGGTTCACAATGCCGACAAAGACGTGCTGGTCGACAAGATATTGACGTCCTTGGTGCCCAACACCATGCCGGTGGCCGCGCTGGATGCCCCGCCGGTGCCCCTGTCGATGGACCGTCGCCGCCGTGCGTTTGTGAAGGTGCAGGACGGCTGCCGAAATCGCTGCAGCTTCTGTGTGGTGACCCTTGCCCGGGGGGAGGAGCGCTCGCGGACCGTGGACGAGGTGGTGCGTGAGGTGGGCGCTCTGGTGGCCGGCGGACGTCGGGAGGTGGTGCTCACGGGCGTGCACCTCGGTGGCTTCGGTCACGACCATGGCACCGACCTGAAACAGCTTGTATCGGCTGTTCTCAAGGAAACGGAGGTGGAGCGCCTGCGCCTGGGAAGCCTGGAGCCCTGGGACATCCCGACCGGCTTCTTCGAGCTGTGGGACAACCCGCGCTTGCTGCCGCATCTCCACCTGCCGGCGCAGTCGGGCTCGGCGTCGGTGCTTCGGCGGATGCGGCGGCGGTGTGGTCCAGAGGCGTTCCGAGCACTGGTCGATGAGGCCCGCAGGCACATCGCTGGGCTTCACCTCACGACCGACCTCATCGTGGGCTTTCCGGGGGAGACGGACGCTGAGCATCGCGAGACGCAGGCCTTTGTGGACCGCATCGGCTTTGGCGACGCCCACCTGTTTGTGTGGTCTCCGAGGGAGGGCACGCGCGCTGCGACGCTTCCGGACCGGGTGCCGCGCGGGACTGCCAAGGCCCGTAGCGCGGACCTGCACGCGCGCACCGCACAGTCCAAGCAGGCGGCACTGCAGAGGGCGGTGGGCCGTCAAGACCGCGTGCTCATCGAGAGTGTGCGGCCGGTGGACGGTGTGTCACTGGGCCGCGGCTACACCCGAGACTACCTTCCCGCCCGGGTGCATGGTGTGTGTCGCGACGACATCGGGGGGGTGGTACCCATCGTGGTCGACCGGGCCGAGGCGGGGGCGGTGTGGGGACGGCTGAGCGTGGGCGCCTGAGGTCAGAGTTCGGGCGGGGCAATGGGCTATGGGGCCACGATGTCGACCCCAGCCCGCCCAAATCTGCTCGGCCTGCTTCCCGAGGACCTTGCTCCGTTGCTGCCCATCGAGGCCGACCCGGTGCAGGCGCTGGGGGTGGCCCGACGGGTGCTCGCCCACCTCATCAGCTTCGGACACCCCGACCTCCACAGCATGAAGCGGCCGCCGAAGCTGAAGGTGCTCCGGTGGCTGGAGGCAAACACCACCTGGGAGCGGCTGGAGGTGGTGGAGCGGGTGCCCGACAGCGTGGACCACAGTGTTCGCTACCTGTTTCGTCATGCCGACGGCGCACTCACCGAGGCGGTCTGCATCCCGCTTGAGCGCCCGAATCGCTACTCCGTCTGCCTCAGCTCGCAGGCGGGATGTGCGATGCAGTGCGCGTTCTGCGCGACCGGCCGGCTGGGTCTCACCCGTCATCTCAAGGCGTGGGAGATGGTCGCGGCCTGGCTCACGGTGCGCGATGAGCTTCCAGCGGGCAGTCGGGTGAGTGGTGCGGTCTTTATGGGACAAGGCGAGCCGCTGCACAACTACGATGCGGTCCTCCAGGCGGCCCATGTGCTTCGGGAGCCTTGTGGGGGTCGAATCTCGGGCAAGGCCATCTCCATCTCTACGGTGGGCCTGGTGCCGCGCATCCACCAGTACGCCAAAGAAGGGCATCCCTTCCGGCTTGTGGTGTCGCTCACGTCCGCGGACCCCGACAAGCGCAAGGCGCTGCTGCCGGTGGCGGGCAAGTGGTCGCTCGAGGAGCTGGCCGATGCTCTGCGGGCCTACCACCAGTCGTGTGGGTCGCGGGTCACCATTGCGTGGGTGCTGATGAGCGGCATCAACACCGGCGCCGACGAAGCGGAGCGCATCCGTGACCTGCTGGGCGACATCCCGCTCCGGGTCAACCTCATCGATGTCAACGGCTCGGCAGACCCCACCGGGCGCTTCTTCCCTGCTCCCGATGCGGAGCGCGACGCCTTCTTCGATGCCTTGCAAATTCTCGGTGCGCCGGTGGTGCGCCGATACTCGGTGGGCCGCTCGGAGTCGTCGGCGTGTGGGATGCTGGCGGCCCAGCGCACCTCCGAGGCTGCCGCACCATGACCACTGACGGTCTCACCTACCACAGTCGGTCTGGCGACCCGGAGGCGCGCGCCCAGCTTGTGGCGCTCGTCACAGGCGACAATGCCTCGACAATTCTCGACGAAGGTGCCCTGCTCATCGCTATGGACGAACGTCCGGCTGCGCGTGAGGGAGCGGTCGTTGCCCGCGCGACACTGGACCGGATGGCCGAGCGCATCTACCTGCGGCCTGGCATCGGTCTCCCCGAGGCGGTGGCCCGGCTCAGCATCCACCTGTTCGGTGAGGGCGGCCTGCGCGGGGATCGAGAGTCCTACGACGACCCACGCAACTCGGACCTACCGCTTGTGCTGAAGCGGGGGTGTGGACTGCCCATCTTGCTGTCCATCGTGATGGTGGGCGTGGCGCGCAGGCTGGGGCTTCCGCTGGTAGGTGTGGGCTTTCCAGGGCACTTCCTAGTGGGCGTGGACACCGCTCATCCAGCAGCGACCGACCTTCCTTCGGGCCGCGGCTTCTGGGTGGACCCCTTCCACGGCGGGCGGGTGCTGGGACAGGAAGAGCTGCGGGCCTCGCTCAAGCGCAACTTCCCGAAGGCGCCCGCTCTGAGCAATGAGGACTGGGCTCGGCTCACTGGTCCGGCCGACCCGGTCGCCGCCTTGGTGCGCATGAACCAGAACCTCAAGCGATCATGGGCCAAGCGCAATGACCTCAATGGTGCGCTGCGGGCCATCGAGCGCACCCTGTTGCTCACCCCCGACGCATGGCGCCAGCACCGTGACCGTGGGTTGCTGCTGGCGCGGATAGGGATGCGTCCGGCAGCCGTGGCCGCGCTCGAGACCTACCTGGCCAACGAGCCCACCGCGTCGGATGTGCCCCGCATCGCCATGATCTTGTCCACGCTTCGGATGGCCTGAAGGGCTTGGAACGGAGTGCCCAGCGCAATCCCGCAATCCCGCAATCCCGGCCGGTCAGCGAGGCCAGGGCTTGACGGGCTGTCCATCTCCACCGATCACGACGGTGTGGCCGGCAATGTAGTGGCTTGGAATGGTGGCCCGGGCGCGCGCTTCGATGCCCCGAAGCGTGGCGTCTAGGGTGGACTTCACGTACTGGAGCATGAGGTTCTCGGGAATGTTGCCCGCGACCCGTGTGGCGGCATTGTAGGCGAACACCGAGCCCCCATCGGGCAGCTCCAGGGCGACCCAGGCGCCGAGATTGGTGGGGGTCTCGATGGCGTTCTCCCACATGGACAGCGTGGTGTGGGGCACTTTGCCTGCCTCGACCTTGGTACGGGCCTGGGCGACACCGCCGGGCTTTAGGGACCAAGGGTGCTCCCACGCTCGGCCCTGCGTGGCGCTAGCGAGGGCGTGGTTGTTCCAGACGTCGACCACCCAGTGGCGGTCTGTGAACGGACGTGGGAGATCGATGAGTCCGTACCAGGTGGCCTTGTCGGGAGGCGTGAGGTCGATGCGCAGCTCGTGAACGGTGCTGTTCATCACAAAGTGGAGATCTTGGCAGCTCACCCACATCGCGTCGCGGGGAAGATCGGTGACCATGATGCCGACGGCCCGGCTGGAGCCTGATCCATCTGGGGCTTCGTCGATGATCTTGACCACATCGCCCGCCAGCAGTCGGGCCCTCTGCTTGCTCGACAGCGCAGGCAGCTTGAAGTGGCCGTGGCGATTGAACTCCTGCAAGGCGGCGGCCACCTCGGCATCGGTGGCACCCATCGCGGGACTCGAGACGAGCGCGGCACGGACGAGCAGGAGGAGAGCGGTGGTGGACAGTTGTTTTTGGTATGGCGCACACATGCTCTGGGAGTAGCCGGTCTGCGCTCGGGATGGTCGCGGACGCGCTGCTCTTGGAGTGGTCTTTTCCAGCACACGTCGGTGTGGACGGCCATCGTGGTTGCACGACCGGCCCGAAGCGACAAGGGAGGAAGCATGGATCCCGTGCTCGTCTTCTCGCTTGTGATGATCGCCCTTGTGGCGCTCAAATTCCGGTCGTTCAAGCTGTGGGACGAGCTCATGGAGCTGGTACATCGCAACCACCTCGCAGAGTGGGAGCAGATCGGTCAGCCGATTGGCTACTTCTGGCGTCCTGAAGAGCCTGCGGTACGCACGCTTCCGTCGATGGGAGCGCGGCGCAAGCTCACTATGGCATGGCTGTCGGAGGTGCCGGACTGGATGGCCGAAGATGGCCCGGAGCGCGTGAAGCTCGCGGCCTGGCGGCTGACCTTGTGGGGCAGCTGGATTGGCATAGCGGTGGTGGGCATGGCCCTCGTCGGGCTTCAGCTGCTGGACTGACCTCGGTCGTGTCGGCTCGGGTGACCGTGTCGCCGACCGGTTCCCGCCAAGGAATGCTCAGAGGATTCCCAGAGCCACAGTGTCTCCAAGGGGCGCACCATGGCGTCGACGTGGGCACTGCCAAAGCGATCGGGCCACCGTCGAGCGAGCACGCGCAGGCGACCGCGGGGGCGACTGTTGACCTCCAGCACCCAGGGCCGAAGGTCTCGGTCGAGGGCGAGATCAATCCCCAGCTCAAGTGCGATGCCGTGGCCGGTCCCCAGCAGCGCACACACCCGGAGCACCTGGTCGTGCACATCGTCGAAGGCCCTTGCTGGAAGGACATCCTCGGCAGGTAGGACCCGGGCTCCTCGGGCGGCATTGACCACTGGGTCGTCGGCGCTTTGTCGCAGCACGGGGGGCAGCAGGGTCCAGCTCTGGTCGGGGGCCCGCTGGGCGAGAACCCGCAGCACCTGGCCAGCGCATCCTTTCGGCGGCGGCACCGGCCACTGCACCAGCGCGGGGTCGACGTGTCCGGGGACCACACCCGGGAGTCGGGTCGGCAGGTCGTCTCCAGGCGCTACCTTGCGCACTCCCACGCCCAGAGCCCCAAAGCGCGGCTTGAGGAAGCCCCCACCCCACGCCGAGATGCAGTCCTCCATCAAGGCTGGGTCGCCGCAGACAGGGGGCAGACGCAAGTGAGGGTCCTCTTCAAGAACGGACTGACAGTCGAGCTTATCGCGACATAGAAGAGTGAGCAGACGGCCGTTTCCCACTTTGATGGCGGCATCGTGGGCCTCGGCGTGCAGCTGCTCCCACTGCTGGGCGCGGCTCTGGCTTGGATATCGATCTTGCACCGCGCAGACCGGCACCTCGACCTCGACCCACCGGTCCCCTTCCGCACGCATGCCCACGGCCACCCCATCCTGGAGCTGGTCGCCGAAGACCACGTTGATGCCGCGCTCGGCCAAGCGCAGTGCGGCGGCTCCCATGGGCCTGTCCTGAGGACTGCCGAGGGAGCTGCCCTGCGGACCGGGCGGCACCCACACCATCAGATGGGGTCGGTCCTTCACGACATCGGCCGGCATGGCACATTCCGAGCATCGGGGGTGGACAAACATCGCGTGCGGCCAGTCCGGACGAAAGCTGTCCGCTGCGAGGGCGCAGAACGGGTGAGGTGTGCATCATGGATGCTGTTGCTGCTCTCCTCAACCTGCTGCGCATGGTGGCCGACGCCACGGGACTGTCTTCCGGGGGGCTCGGCCTCGTCGGACTGCTCCTTGTCGTGTGCGTGGGGCTGGCCTGGGGCTGGCGTCGCAGTGCACAGCGGGTGGGGCGGGCCAACAGCCTGCGGGGCGAGCGGGCGCGGTGGGGAGAGCAGCGTGCTGAGCGGCTGCTCCAGCGGAAGGGCTACCGCATTGTCGGCCGGCAGGTGCAGGGCCACGGTCACATCCTCGTCGACGGGGAAGCGCTCGACATCCGAGTGCGGGTCGACCTCATCGTGAAGCGTCGAGGGCGCCGCTTTGTGGCTGAGGTGAAGACCGGCACCACCGCGCCCGATCCCACCCATCCCGCCACGCGTCGGCAGCTGCGGGAGTACGCCGCTCTGTTCCCAGATCACGGCTTGCTGCTGGTGGATGCCGAGGCGGGCACAGTGCACCGCGTGGAGTTCTGACCTATTGGGGCTATTGTTGCCGGTGGGATGCTCGGGTGCTCAAGGACATTCGACTGGGTCCGAATCGAAGTCTACCGGGAGGTCACATGCATCCTATGGGTGACTCCAAGTCTCCGCACATGCCTGAACCACAGGTCTTCGTCGAGCTGGAGGCCTACCGCGAGCGCGCGCTGGCACTTGAGCATCAGCTCTTCGAGCTCCGCGCGTTGCTCCAGTCGGGCAAGGGCTTCTCTCAGATCATGAAGGTGGAGGACCTCCTCAAGTCCTTCATGGCGGTGTGTCGCGAGCGCTGCGACTCGATCAACTCCGCGGTCCTTATCGAAGACGATCTCGACCCCGACACCCGCCAGTTCCGGGTGCGCGCCTACCACAACATCCCCGACCGCTACACCGCGCCTGATGGTGTGGAAGAAGAGCTGTTCGTGTTCAGGGTGCCCGAAGATG
>Ga0315322_10000510_pt1 | contig 29083 bp, 21 predicted proteins | sample M110021515metaG_FD_203461 | JGI IMG/M metagenome (GOLD analysis project Ga0315322, IMG submission 203461) | Ammonia-oxidizing marine archaeal communities from Monterey Bay, California, United States - M1 100m 21515 | ecosystem: Environmental > Aquatic > Marine > Intertidal zone | place: USA...
CCACTTTGATCACAGCCCCTGATTTAGCTACCGCTAGATGCTCCTGAGATTCTAAATCTGCCTGGGTTTCAGGAGTGGCTGTGACAGTTTTCGGCGCCTGCGGCGCCGCTTTTATCTTGAGTCCCGGTGTGCCAGTCCGGCGTTTAGTTGAGGAGCCGGTGTCGGGAATAATTCCCCCAAATGCTTCTTCAAATCCGGACCAGTTTAATTTTGGGAACAAGGTATCTAAACTTGGCAGTTCAGGAAGAGATGCCTGCGTGGCATTTTCCTCTTCTCTTGGTTCTTCCTTTTCTTCAACGTCTGGCACCTGCTTTGGTTTCTGAGTTACCTCGTTGGCCGGTTTACGAATAGGTGCGGGAGCCACCTCTTTAAAATCACCAATTCGATAAATATTGCCATCTTCATCTCGTTTAAACCTCAAGCCATTTTCAAAAACACGTTTCGTGTCTCGGCTATCTGGTGTTTTTTCAACGACGATCACTTTACCGGAGTCTCCGTCGTCAGACAGCTTAAAACGTACTGCCTGACCGTCTTCGTCAGCACTCAGTTGACCAATACAAAGAACACCTGCGAAACAGGACAGGACGCTTAAGGCGACTAATCCTTTAGGTAACGAGAACTTCATCCCCCCAGAATTCATTCTTCTTACTCCGAAAAAGTTTTTTCTTCGATGGTGATCGCGGCAGACCTTTATCACATGACATCCCGTGATTGCATAAAACGACCACCCCTATTAACGTTCGGAATTAGGGGTATTCCCACTGTAGTAACATTTAACGATTTTGAGGAAAAAAACAGCTGTACGATTCATACCAATTGCACAGAAGGCTAGCCCGACACTAATAAACGCTGGATTTAGATGATTTTCTATCGGATTCTTCTACGTCTGATACGTCGAGCTTTGGGCTAGCTGACTCTTTAAGAATGATAATTGGAAAACCAGTCACAGAATCGCTGAATGCCATCCTCGATACTCACCTGAGGCGTAAACTGAGTCGTAGCTTCTAAGACAGTTGTGTCGACGCTTGTGGCCGGAATATCTCCCGGCTGTATTGGCAGTAACTCTTTAATAGCCTCTTTGCCAAGGTTTTGTTCAATCAATTCTACAAACCGGTTAAGTTCAACCACCTCTCCGCCTCCGATATTCAGAACTCGATACGGAGCATTGCTTGTTGCAGTAGTTGGAGCGTCACTCGACCAGGCTGGATCGATCGTGGGGGGAGTGTTCAACAAGCGTTTAATTGGTTCAACCACATCGTCGACATAGGTAAAGGAACGGCACATATTGCCGTAATTAAACAGCTTAATGGGTTCCCCGGCGGTGATTGCCTCCGCAAAGATATACAAAGCCATGTCAGGGCGTCCCCAAGGCCCGTACACCGTAAAGAACCGCAAACCGGTCGTAGGCAATCCATACAAATGGCTATAGCTATGAGCCATCAATTCATTGGCTTTCTTCGTTGCGGCGTACAAGCTAATCGGATGATCCGTATTGCCGTTCTCTGAAAATGGCAATTCCGTACTCGCGCCATAAACGCTACTACTAGAAGCATAAATCAGTTGTCCCACGCTTGAATGCCGGCAGCCTTCCAGAACATTCATAAACCCCATGACGTTGGCATCGATGTAATCACGAGGATGTTTCAGTGAGTGCCGTACGCCAGCTTGAGCAGCTAGATGAACCACGGCATCAAAATCACGAACAAACAAAGCTTTCGCAGCATCAATCTCTACTAAATCCAGTTTCTCAAACTCAAAGTGCGGGGACTCCATAAGCTGATTAAGCCGGGCCTGTTTAATCCGTACGTCATAGTATTCATTGAGACTATCGACACCGTACACCTCGACCCCGTCGCGCAGCAAGCGTGAGCACAAATGAAATCCAATGAATCCGGCTGCCCCGGTCACCAACACTTTCACAGCGATTTACATCCTTAAAAAAAGGGACGACGACATACGTTTAAAACAAGGTGTAGATAAAAGGTGCCGCTCCGGTACCAGCAGAAATAGCAACAGCCGCGATCAACAACAAAGCAATGACAATCGGAGTCAGCCACCATTTCTTGTTGTGCTTCAGAAACAGAACAAATTCCCGAATCACGCCGATGTCACTTTGAGATGCGTGTGATTCGAATTCACTTTTCGAGTCTATTGAATTCTCTTTTTCTGTCATGGACTTATCATCTTAAAACTGTTTGAAATACTGAGAGACCGGGGAAGGCTTGCCACGCTCAATCCAATACGATTCAGCGTTGCGATCCAATACTTTGACTAACGGGTCCTTGCCAAATGTTCGTAACAGCACGCCAATCGGCATGATGCAAAGATAATAGACCGTCGCCATCAACACAAACCCAACAAGGATACCGATGGGGAACGTGACGATCATCAGCATCACGAAAATATTTTTTAACCGCAGCGGATTTATCCACCCCACCAGAGCAATTGACATTCCAAGCGTTAAAGAAACCAAGCATCCGGAGACTAACCCCGCTTTCCAAAACATGACGGAAAACACCATGGCAAATATTGGCGTCCACAATCGCCCGAAGGAGGCTAATTGAGAACGCGGGGGATTCTTATTGATTTCGATGAACGCCATCGGTATTACCTTTGTATCTTCCGCTAATCTAACGGAAACTGACTGATGTACTTCTGCCGGGATACCTGAACAACCCCTTCAACTCCAGATCGGTCGTCTTTTTTGATGACAAACCGATCCATGACCAACACATCCATATTGGTACCCATGAAACATCGATAAGCATCTGCTGGCGAGCAAACGATCGGTTCACCGCGAATATTAAAACTCGTATTGACGACCATCGGAGATCCTGTCTTTTGGAAGAACACTTCGAGCAGTGTCCGAAAACGAGGATTCACGCCTTCCGCCACGGACTGCACGCGGGCGGAATAATCAACGTGCGTGATCGCCGGCAGAGTCGACCTTACCACTTCGCGTTGATCGACCCCTTTAAGAGCTGCCGATTCCGAAGACAAATCGAGGCGGTGACTTTCTTTCACGGGAGCTACCAACAACATATACGGACTGGCCGAATCATTTAATTCAAAGTACTCGTTGGCATGCTCTTCCAACACCGCTGGCGCAAAAGGCCGAAACGATTCACGAAATTTAATTTTGAGATTAATCGTCGCCTGCATTTCGCGACTGCGGGCATCTCCTAAAATACTCCGAGCCCCCAAAGCACGCGGGCCAAATTCCATACGTCCCTGCATCCAGCCGATGACGTTGCCAGCATCCAGCAGTCCGGCAACGCTTTCGGCCAAATCAGCATCATCCCGGCATTCCGAGTAACTCACCCCTTCGGATTCAAGAAAAGCTTTTACTTCTCCCGTTTCGTATGCCGGTCCTAGTAAACTGCCCCTCTGCATATCAGGCCGAGACACATTTCGTTTATTCTCTAAAAGTTGATGCCAGATAAACTGGGCGACACCCAGTGCCCCTCCAGCATCACCGGACGCCGGCTGAATCCACATATCACTAAATGGACCTTCGCGGAGTATTCGCCCGTTCCCAACACAATTCAGGGCAACCCCACCGGCCAAACACAATTTCTCCTGATTGGTAACCCGGTGAGCGAATTCAACAACTTTCAGCATCACTTCTTCGGTTACCACTTGAATCGAAGCCGCGAGGTCCATATACTTTTGCCCCATTTCACCTTCTGCTTGACGAGGTGGCATGCCAAAAAGCTTATGGAACTTCTCACTTGTCATCGTCAATCCCTGACAATAATTAAAGTAAGACATGTCGAGTCGAAACGATCCGTCAGCCTTGATGTCGATAAGATGGTCTCGAATGAGGTCGGCGTAGATGGGTTCGCCGTAGGGCGCAAGCCCCATCAGCTTATACTCACCTGAATTTACACGGAAGCCGCAGTAATAGGTGAATGCCGAGTAAAGCAGGCCGATGGAATGGGGGAAGTGCAACTCATGGGTGAGGCGAATCCTGTTACCTTCCCCAATTCCAATGGAAGCGGTAGCCCATTCACCAACACCATCGAGTGTGACAATGGCTGCTGATTCAAAGGGAGAAGGAAAGAAAGCACTAGCGGCATGGGCTTCATGATGTTCGGTAAAGACAATTCTCTTTTTGTATTGGCCGCCAAGTCCCCTTCGAATTTCACGTGGTAAATACAATTTCTGCCTTAGCCATAACGGCATTGCTTTCGAAAAGGATCTAAACCCGGAAGGAGCATAGGAGAGATAGGTCTCTAGTAAGCGCTCAAACTTCATGAACGGCTTTTCATAGAAACCGACATAATCGATTTCTCCCGCTGTAATCCCTGCTTCCTGCAAGCAATACTCAATCGCGTTCGCAGGAAAGGCCGGATCATGTTTCTTGCGAGTAAAACGTTCTTCCTGCGCAGCAGCCAGGACCTGCCCATCGATAACCAATGCAGCTGCCGAGTCATGATAAAAAGCAGATAATCCAAGAACAGTCGTCACCGCCAGAAGTCTCGCAAGTAGGGAAACTAAATAGAAACAAATAAACACCGGGCTACTTCTGAATTCGGCAATTCAAGCGATACCAAGACACGGTACCATGTGTGCATTACGTAATCGCAGGCAAAAGAGTTCTAATTGTGCGGTCTACAACAGTTAAAACAGTGAGGGAAAGACAGGGGAGTAACCCTTAACACCCAGTCGAGCCGCCTGCCGATTCATTCATTGACCCTAAGAGTTTCACAGGAACTCGCATTCGAAACTCCTATCAGACAATCGTTGCCTCACAAAACAAAGCCTAACCTGGCAGAAAATCAGTGATCCGCTTCATGGACTCATCTGTGACAACCAAAACCTGCAAGGTACCTACCCGAACCGACGCCACTCCAAACGGACCGGAGATCTGCCGGACTTCGAACTGAGGTTCTGAGACGGCGGAGGCATTTTGATTCAATACAAACACAACGACCTTTCCATTGCGAGGCGACGAGAAGTCCACTACCAACTGACCGTTGCCAACGGTCGTATGTCTTGCCTTCACTCCCAAAGGCAAATATTGCTGTAGTGTTTCAACAAGCAACCCAATCTCACCGCCTACCTCCTGCCAGGCCTCTTCCTGATCTAATTCGGCTACCCAGGGTTCAATCGATTGCTGCAGCTGCGCAAACCCGACATCCGATGACTGATCAGAGACAATAAATGGCCAGAGTGTCATTCCAAAGATCACCACAGCCATCACCACGACAATCTGCAACGACTGCCGACGACGCATATCCACTGGAGAATTCCCATGCACCTGAGCCAACTTAGGCTGAACGAGACTATCTCCGTCCAATTCGTCAGCAGCCCGCCCCAATGCAGCGACAACCCGCAGTGACGACTCTCCCGGCACCGAAATCTCCGCCATGACTTGTGAGATACACTGGTCTAACTCCTGGCTTTGCAGCAACTGCTGAGCAAACGCGTCGGCCTCGGCATCATCCGTGACTAACAACTCATACAACAAACGTAGCTCTTCCGGCCATTGCTGCAGCGAACGATCTAAGTCAGCATCGCTCCCCAGATACTTTACGAGTTCCAACAAATCTTCTTTAGATAACTGTTCCATCATCAATCTCTTATTGATCGTTTTGCTTTGCCAAAGCAGTCAATTTATTTTTCAACATTTTCTTCGCCCTCGATAAGCGGCTCATCACCGTCCCCATCGGAATTTCCAACTGCTCAGCAATCTCGCGATAGCTTTCCTGTTGCAAATAGTGCATTACCACAACGATCCGAAACTGTTCCGGCATCTCAAGCAATGCATTCTGTAAACGTGCAGAATCAATCGATGAGTCTAAATCGGGATTTGGCAATTGAGTACCATCCAATTCGGCATCCGTAAACACCCATGCCCTGCGTTTACGCAGGTCACCTAAAAAGGTAGTTCTGGCAATCGCCAACAACCAGGATTTAGCTTTATTGGAATCTTTGAGCTGTCCCAATCGCTCAAAGGCTTTCAAAAAAGTCGCCTGCACAATATCTTCCGACCAATCGCCGTCACCGGTCAATCGGTATGCGAAGCGATAAACATCATCGTGAAACCGCTTCACGTATTCGGTAACAATCAACCGACGTTGCACTCCGATCAAAGGGGCATTTACAGACTCCGAACCTGAATCCGCGGGGGAATCACCGGTCCTCTCAGGAGTCTCGAGCATCGCTTCGATTGAAATCATCGACTGTTTCACAATTTACCGACGTTATCTCTACAAATAATATGATGCGAACGAAGATGGAATTATTCCCAAATTCCCACAAAAACAATCTCTTGGGAAATCCATTGAATTCTTGTCGCTAGATGCTGCGTTTAGGCCGCGGAACTTTACCTCCCGGCTTCGGATCGCCGGAACGTGCCACCTGTTTTTTCTTGCGTCGAGCGTTCTTGTCATACGACTTCACATCGACTTCATCCAACGTTTTCCCAATCGAATCCTGCAACTGCATAATGCGATCCCTTAAAGCGGCGGCACGCTCAAATTCCATTTGCTCAGCGGCGGACATCATCTCTTTTTCTAATTCGTTGATATATTCCTGAGTGACATAGACCTGCTCATCCGTTCGCCCAACAGCCACATTCGCTTCACGATGCGCATTGGCTTCACCTTCGATGCCGTCGTTAATCTTCTTTTCGACCGAACGAGGCGTAATTCCATGTTCCTTATTAAAGGCTTCCTGAATAGCACGGCGGCGTAAGGTTTCATCAATCGCAGCCTGTAAAGATTTCGTCATTTTGTCAGCATATAAAATAACCTTTGCATTCACATTTCTCGCCGCTCGTCCAATCGTCTGAATCAGGGACGTCTCGCTACGCAAAAACCCTTCTTTATCAGCGTCCAAAATGGCAACCATAGATACTTCTGGAAGGTCTAAACCTTCTCGTAGGAGGTTGACACCAATCAACGCGTCAAACTTCCCTTCACGCAGCTCCTTGAGAAGCTCGACTCGCTCAAAGGCATCTAATTCCGAGTGCAGCCATCTGGCAGCAATACCTTTTTCAACCAGGTACTGAGAAAGATCTTCTGCCATCTTCTTCGTCAAAGTGGTTACCAGTACCCGTTCTCCCGCTTCAGTCCGCTCACGAATCTGCTCAAGTAGATGAGGAACCTGGCCAGTTGCCGGAACGACTTCGACTTCCGGATCAAGCAATCCTGTCGGCCGAATAATCTGCTCAACAACCTCACCTTCTGTCTTTTCGAGTTCGTAGTTCCCGGGAGTCGCAGATACATAGACAACCGTATTGTTTTTGGATTCCCATTCTTCAAACGTCATCGGGCGGTTGTCCAAAGCACTGGGCAAACGAAAGCCATGTTCCACCAGCGTCGATTTCCGACTGCGGTCGCCCGCCCACATTGCACGAATCTGGGGGACCGTTACATGAGATTCATCTATCACCAACATAAAGTCTTCGGGGAAAAAATCGTACAGAGTATCTGGCGGTTGCCCTGGTTTCCTGCCCGACAAATGCCTTGAGTAATTTTCGACGCCCGAACAATACCCCACTTCCTGCAACATTTCCATATCGTAGCGAGTTCGAGCATTGAGCCGCTGAGCCTCCAGAAGCTTTCCTTCTTTTTTGAAGTGCTCTAGCTGATCTCGCAATTCATTCCGGATAGCTCGCACTGCTGCTTCGATACGTTGCTCTGGCATGACAAAGTGCTTAGCTGGATAGACAAAGACCTGGTCCAGTCGTTGTACGGTTTCCCCACTAACAGGATTAATAATAGAAAGCTGATCGATCTCATCTCCCCAAAACTCAATGCGAAAAGCAAATTCTTCGTAACTTGGCCAAATCTCCACGCAATCACCGCGAACTCGAAACTTAGAACGCGTAAATTCCACATCGTTCCGTTCATATTGGATATCAACCAGTTTCATCAACATTTGGTCACGGTCGATTTCCTGGCCTTTGGTGAGCCCAACCATCATCGTCTTGTAATCTTCCGGTGATCCCAGTCCGTAAATACTGGAAACACTAGCGATGATGATCACGTCACTACGACTCACCAAGGCACTGGTGGAAGCTAAACGCAGACGATCAATCTCATCGTTAATCGATGCGTCTTTTTCGATGTAAATATCCCGCTGAGGAATGTAAGCTTCCGGCTGATAATAGTCGTAATAGCTCACAAAGTAATGCACCGCATTGGTCGGGAAAAAGGCCTTGAATTCTGAGTAAAGTTGAGCGGCCAGCGTTTTATTGTGCGAGATAACAAGTGTTGGCTTTTGGATCTCCTGAATCACGTTCGCCATCGTGAAGGTTTTTCCTGAACCAGTCACTCCCATTAAAGTCTGCAGGTTTTGGCCTTCGTGAATACCACGTACAAGCTGTTCGATCGCCTGAGGCTGATCACCAGCTGGCTCAAATGGACTTTCTAATTGAAATTCTCGATTTTGCACGAAATGCTGTCTTCCAGTACGGACAAAGAGACTCTTTACCAACCCGCTATTGTAGCAAAACGAATCAGGTTTCCACATTTGCGTTAGGCCTCAATCGTCAAACTTTATCTAAACGGAACAACTGGCAATTTCCTTATAAGGCAAGCTAAAACCAAACCTACACGCCGAAAATGAGAGCATGTCAAAACCATCTCAGCCACCAGCCAACGACCTAGTCGAGTCCGCGAATCAGCGAGAAAGTGCGGCTGCCGTTCTACTCAAAGAACTAGATGAACGACAAGAATCCGTTCTGCTAGAACTCAACGATCTCAATCAGAACATTGAAGATCTGATCGACTCCTGGCAAGGTCAGAACAAACAAGAGCAGCAACAGGAATTGCTCCCGGACAGCAACAGTTCATTAAGTACAGCGTAATTATTTGGCCGAAGCCTGGCTAGCGATTCCCGAAAAGTAATATTTACAGCCAGTCCAGTCCCAGATCAAGATTGATCGCCGAATGAGTAAGGGCCCCAACACTCACTCGATCGATTCCTGTCCTACCAATATCAGTTAAGGTTTCTGAGGTCACGCCACCAGAGGCTTCTAACAACGTTTCAACACTTAGGTCATTACGCATCTGGACCGCTTGCCGCAATTCTTCCAGGGACATGTTATCAAGTAAGACGATGTCAGGATTGCAGGGCAGGGCAGCCGCGAGCTGCTTTAGCGTATCGACTTCAATTTCCACAGGCATATTCAAAACACGATCAGGACCTAAGATCTCCACAAACTGCCTGGCCTTTCTCAAAACGTCTGCGATGGCATCTTGCATATCTTCTATCTTGTTTTGCTGAGCGTTCGCAGCCAAATGATTATCTTTAATGAGAATTGCGTCAAACAAACCCGTTCGATGATTAAGACCACCTCCGCAGCCAACAGCATATTTATCCAGTCGTCTCCAACCGGGCAGCGTCTTTCGAGTGTCATAGACGCGGGCATTCGTCCCTTCCAGCAATTTGGCGTAAACCGCTGTCTGAGTCGCTACGCCACACAATCTCCCCAGAAAGTTCAATATCGTACGTTCCGCGGTCAAAAGATCTCTGGATAAGCCGCCAAGTTTACAAAGCACTGTCCCCGATTCGAGTTCATCTCCGTCAGCGACATGAAGTTCGACGGTGGAAGGAATATTCATTTCCTCGAAAACTGCTGCCACAATGCCGATGCCCGCCACAATGCCGGGCTGGCGTGCCACAATCGCCGCCTTACTCGTTCGCTCATCTCCCACGGTTGCCATGGTCGTCCAATCCTGCTGATTAGACAGATCTTCTCGAACGGCTAGTCGAATCAGATGACGCGCATCCTCAAGAGTCGGGCCATCCCAAGCCAACTGTGTAAATGTATTAACCATCTGTCAGTCCGGTGTCTTAAAAGTCGTTGAAGTTATCTGCGAGCAACCCACAATAATAACCATTCGTATTTTGCCACGAGATTCCTCTAACCTCAATGACCTATTCCCATGACTACTTCCCCCAAACCACATAAACATCACTTGGTCCTCTTCGTGTGTATCTTCACTCCACTGCTATACCTTCACCGGAATGAACTCACCACTAGACACGTTCGCTGGGATGGCCATCTCCCCCTCCAGCAACGCACGGCCAATTCCACCTGGGATTTCCATCTTGCAATAAACAGTGCCAATCAATGTGAACTTGCCTTACTGGAAGATATTGGTCCGACCTTAGCAGACAGAATTATTCAGACCAGAAACCAATTGCCTCGACAGAGGTTCCAACGCGTTGAGCAATTACGGTTAGTGAAGGGAGTAGGGAGAATAACCCTCGAGAAGATTCGCCAACACCTTGTATGCAACTAAGACAACTTAGCTCTTAGCCTTGCGGGCTTCACGACGGCGATCAGATTCTTTGAGCAGTATTTTCCTCAGGCGAATCGTCTCAGGAGTAATCTCTACCAGTTCACCTTCTTCGATATACTCGAGTGCCGCTTCGAGTGACATAATTCTGGCAGGCTTAAGCAGAATATTATCATCGTTACCAGCAGCACGCATGTTGGTTAATTTTTTACCCCTTGTCGGATTTACGTCCATGTCGTTATCACGTGAATTCTCACCCACGATCATTCCTTCATAGACTTCATCACCGGGATTGACAAAGAGTTCACTACGTTGTTGCAGCCCATCGAGAGAAAAGGCTAAGGTTTTCCCACCTACCTTAGAGATCAATACGCCCTGGGGACGACGAGGGATTTCACCATCCACGACGCCATACTTTGAGAAACGATGATTCATGACTGCCGTGCCCTGAGTCGCATTTAACATTCGAGTTCTTAAGCCAATCAACCCTCGCGATGGAATCTGAAAGGTTGCCATCGTGTAATCACCACGACTTTCCATTACATCAAGTAAGCCGCGACGCTCGCCAACCAACTCCATGACCGAACCGAAGCGATCTGTCGGGACCTCGACCACAAGCGTTTCAAACGGTTCTTCAGTTTGCCCTGACTCGCTTTTACGAGTGATCACCGTTGGCTTCCCAACCGACAACTCAAAACCTTCTCGTCGCATATTCTCGATCAACACCGACAAATGAAGAACACCACGCCCTGAAACGCAAAAGCCATCTCCTAATTCGCTTGGTCGCACGCGTAAAGCGACATTCCTCTCCAATTCCTTATAAAGGCGTTCCTTTAACTGACGTGAAGTAACATATTTTCCTTCGCGACCGACCAACGGGGAGGAATTGATCGTAAAAAGCATTTCCAAAGTTGGTTCGTCCACACTCACTCGATCAAGCGCGGCAGGACTTCCGGCAGCACATACGGTGTCACCGATCTCAACATTATCCAAACCGGTAATCGCCACTACCTCACCAGCACTAGCAGATTCTACCTCCTGACGGCCGAGGTTTTCAAAAACATGCAAACCTCCAACCCGGCATGGGGTAACCACTCCGTCTGCCTGACACAACGCTATCGCCTGCCCCACTCGGATCTCTCCGGCTTGAATGCAACCAACCGCAATACGCCCAACGTATTCAGACCAATCCAGCGTGGTGACCAGCATTTGCAAATCCCCGGACTCATCAATATCCGGACCGGGGATTTCATCCACCACCTTGTCCAGTAGGCATGTCATATCCTCCGTCCTGACCGCATGATCTAACGTGGCATACCCCTCTTTCGCACTCGCAAATACAAACGAAAACTGATCGAGGAAGTGATCACCCCCAAGGGTTGTAAGCAACTCTAAAGCTTCATCCACCACCTCGTCACAGCGAGCGTCCGGACGGTCAATCTTATTAATAACAACGATCGGCTTGAGCCCTGCCTCAAGTGCTTTGGAAAGGACAAACCGAGTTTGTGGCATCACACCTTCTGCGGCATCCAGAAGTAACAGCGCGCCATCAGCCATCCCGACAACGCGTTCAACTTCCCCTCCAAAATCAGCGTGACCAGGAGTATCGATAATGTTAATCTTCACATCACGATAAGGTAAAGCAATGTTTTTCGACAGGATTGTAATCCCCCGTTCTCTTTCGAGATCATTGCTATCAAGAATCCTTTCTCCCTGCAATTGCGCATCGCGAAACTGCCCACTTTGTCTGAGCATACAGTCGACTAAGGTCGTTTTCCCATGATCGACATGAGCGATGATTACGATGTTTCTAATGTCCGTTCTCACGGCATGGCACCTACGGTTGAGCTAATACGGCAAAGGGAGTGCAGGGTAGTGAAACAGACAGTTTAGTCACGGACTAGAAAGTCGTAAATGCCGTTCGCCTCAGCAAGGCATGCTTAGGTCCGGAAAACTACTTGCCAATCGCGTAAAACGCGTTGAATGTTCGCAGATAAATGCGATTACCAGCAATTGCAGGTGAAGCCGAAAGTGGCTCTTCCAGACTATTTTGGCCGAGCAGTTCAAACTCTTCCCCCGGCTTACAAACACTCACCACCCCATTACGGCCTGAGAGAAATATTTTCCCATCCGCATAAACCGGTGACGCTCGGTGACGATCACGATTCGTCCGAGCTTCATAAAATTGCTCACCTGTTTTCTCATCCAACGCGATTAAATTCCCGTTTTCACGACAAAGATAAACGATCCCATTAAGAATCAACGGACTTGGAACGTCCGGCGTGATATCAAACTTCCACAAATGGAAGTCAGTTTGCTCCGTCAGATCACCTTTGCCGCCTGGCTTAAGAGCGAGTGTGATCCCGCGTTTGGCGGAAGGGACAATAATGATCCCCGGAGCAACCGCCGGTGAAGAAACAAATCGCAGAGTGGGATCATAGCCAGCCGGTGGATGCAACCCACCGCAACGCCAAAGTTCATCACCGGTTTTCAAATCATGAGCGACGATGTAGTCGGCGCCATGGGTGAGTAAGAATTCCTGCTCGGTGTCACGGTACAACACAGGCGAGGCATAAGAATGTTCGTTTTCTGAATGGGCTTCGCTTGGCCGACCTGTCTTCCAAAGCGTTTTGCCCGTTACTTTATCAAGACAAGCTATGGTTGCTTCACGCGTCTTAGCATTTCCTTCCCCATGAATTAATTGAAGATAAAGCCGATCTCCGTCCAGGATCGGTGTCGAAGTCATTCCGAAGGCAATCTTAAATTGCCCAAATCGTTCCTGCAGATTAACGCTCCAGACAATCTTGCCCTGATAATCGAGGCACGCCAGCGCTCCATTTGAAAAATTGACCCAGACATGTTTTCCATCTGTCGAGGGTGATGGGGAGGCGGCGTTGCCTTCATCGCCTCGAACAACTTTATCACCTTCGCTAACTTTCGTTTGCCATTTGATTTTTCCCGCTTTGATATCCACGGCAACAAGCACCAAGTCATTTCCTGATGTACTAGTAACAAAAGCCGTGTCCCCCCAAAGACAAGGAGTTGCACCACCGGGGCCCGGCAATTCGACTCGCCAAGCTACGTTCTCAGTCTTACTCCATGTCGCCGGCAAACCTTTGGAGGCTGAAATCCCATTATTTCCAGGACCACGCCATTGAGGCCAGTCCTGTCCATATGCGGTAGCAGAGATAAGAAAAGCACTGAGTGCCAAAAATGACTTCAATCGATTTTGCATCATTCACTCCGAGTAATATCTTCTAAGACTGGCGGGCTTACGTTTGAAATACCCAATTCAGTCCTCCTTGGGACGACTCTTCCATTCTAACGCAAATCAACATGCTTATTAAGCAAACAGAAACAACATAACAAGAACACATTACAAATCAATGAGCATTAACAGTCGCTCTAACTCCTGCTGTGTTTCCCAGTCCATTTCCCATTCAATCGGATTCCGGCGTACATCCGTGGTAAATAACCCCTGTCGCTTCATCATATATTTTTCGATCGCCAAAAAACCATCAAGCCCGGCTTGTAATTGCAAACTGACCAACGCACAAAGTGGCAAGTAATATTCGTATGCCTTCCCGACCTCTCCGGCCTGTAAAGCTTCCCAAACTTTGAGGACCTGGGGCAGGAATTCCATCCCAGGAATCGTACCGGCAATCCCACGATGATAGGAATCCATCAAGGAGATCCCTCCGGAACCCTCAAAGATTTGTGCTGCACCTCCGGTCGCATCTCGCAGTAACGAAAGCCGGGAGCCCATCGGATTAGCCTCCGGCTTAAACATCAACTTCTCCGCTCCAAATCTTTCAAACAGACCGGTACTTACTTCGAGCGGAATCTCATTGCCAACATATCCAGACGCGTCCTGCACGATCAAAGGCAAGCCACCCAATTCCAAAATCTGAGTGTAATAATTCGTCAGCCCCTCCGAGTCGAGCTGGTTTTTAGTCGGCGGTATCGCCATCACTGCGTCGGCCCCAGTCTGCCTGGCCATTCGAGCGTATTGAACAGCTTGCTCTGTGGATTCAGCTCCAACACTCGCTACAAACGAACGGTCTCCACGGTCAAATTCACCAATCCACTGGTGTAATATCTCACGTTCAACATCATCAAGACGAAGAAGTTCGGAAACCATACCGGTACACAGTCCATCGATATCTAAAGAACATGCCCACTCCAATTCGCGCACAAGACTTGCACGATCCAACTCTCCATTCTCTAAAAATGGGGTGTGTACAACTGGAATTACGCCTTGAATCTGTCTTATCATGAAAGTAGTGCCTCAACGTGGTCCATGACTTCTTATTAACTAATTCGACAGGTCGATCCCTGCCAAACTCCATTCTAGTAAATCTCTCCCATGAAAATCACCTCGATCGAGCCATTGATCTGCAATGCCCGCATGCGCAACTGGATCTTTATCAAAATCACAACGGACCAACCTGGACTCGTTGGTTGGGGAGAGGCAACCCTGGAATGGCATACCCGAAGTGTCGTGGGAGCGATTGAAGACCTGACTCCGCTTCTTCTTGGCGAGGATCCCCGCCGCATAGAATATCTCTGGCAGAAGATGTACCGCCAACACTTTTGGCACGGCAACGGAATCACACGAAGCACAGCCATTTCCGGGATCGATATCGCGCTTTGGGATATCGCAGGAAAAGTAGCCGGAATCCCTTGCCACCAACTCTGGGGAGGGCCAGTTCGGGACTGGATTCGTACGTACTGCCATCTGGGCGGTGGCCGAATGGAAGATTTCTATGAAACTCCCGTCGAAGATGCTAAACAGTTTGGTGAATTAGCAAACGAGGCGGTGGAGAAGGGTTACACAGCCTTCAAGAGCATGGCAGTACCACCGACAGCTCCGATTGAGGGCCTACGACCAATCCAGAGGGCAGAGGCTGCCGTTTCCGCAATGCGTGATGCTGTCGGGCCAGACATCGACATCATGGTCGACTGTCATGCCCGGCCAACTCCTTCCATGGGGCTGCAATTCGCCAAGGCTCTGGAGCCCTACGGACTTTACTTTTTCGAAGAACCCTGCTGGCCTGAACAGATCGAAGGCCTGGCAAAGATCAATCAAGCAGTGACGACGCCTATTGCGACAGGAGAAAGGCTTTGTGCGCTGGAAGATTTTAGGCGGTTGTTCGAAATTGGCGGATGCGACATTTGTCAGGCCGACCTCACACATTGTGGCGGTTTCACAGGAGCTCGCCGAATTGCAGCCCTCGCAGACGCCTACAGAATTGCCATGGCTCCACACAATCCACAAGGGCCGGTCTCCACGGCTGCCTCACTGGAATTCGGTTTCTCTCAGCCCAACTATATCATCTGCGAATCCGTCCACGAAGATGTACCCTGGAGAAACGACGTCGTCACAGAAGGATATACGATCGAAGAGAAAGGACGTATTGTGCGTCCCAACATTCGCCCGGGACTCGGGATCGAAATCAACGAAGACGCTATCAAACAGCATCCGTTTGAACAGGAGCTGCCACAGGTTGTCTTCTATCCCGATGGCAGTGTAGGGGACTGGTAAACGTCGATTTAGATAAACCTACACCTACCAATTCACCCCAAATTCAACATTTTCACTGTGGCATCAATCAGAGTCTCAAGTCCCCCCTGTTTAATGACAGAGGCGTCCTCCTGATATAACCCTTTGCCATAACTGCTCTGATCCAACAGGTACCAGCAATCCGAGCCGTCTGCGAGTGTCCCCACCATAACAGCACGATCACCAACAGCCTCTCTGACTTTGGTTTGGTAACAGTTATACAATTCACCATTGAGGCCCAGCAGTACAATCTCACCAATGGACCAACTACGAATCGTATAGACAAATGACTCGATTGATTCCAACGTTGAAATCCTTGTTAATTTTCGATGCTCCCGCTCTATGAGTGCTCGGTTATCGCGACATTCTATCTCACTCCATCCCTGCATCTCCCCTGATTCACGCAAAGACTCCAACTCTGCTATTCTGGCAGTAACAGAGTCCACAGACCCTAAATCATCACGATAGCCCAATAAGACCTCACGACGTTCTCGGGAAAACCCTGATAAATCCTCTAACTCGGAGGCCGTAAAGTCTTTATAAGACCAAACCCCTATTGTTGCACCTGAGATAACAGCTCCGTCATAGCTATAGCGTGCCGGAGATTCAGGCATCCCCGCAATGATCGACAAATTTGATAATCCAAGTTGTCGGCCATTGCGTTCGGCAACCTTAACATCACCAACATAGCCCTCCCGGGGACCAACGTCACCCGAAGCGCCCTGAATGAAAACGATGGGAATTTTTCCCAAGGCGTGTCGCATGGTCTTTCGCATGGAGCCTATATAGTCAGGACTCACCAGTTTGTTGGCCCATGCCAAGGTGGTGGGATGGCAAGCGTAGTTAGACAGCATGGCTACCACCGATCCGTCAGGCCGGGTGACCCTAATTACCAACAGGGTTGTATCTGCAGAGCGTAACGGATTAAAGCCACATACAAAGCCACCTCTTTCCACATCAAAGAAATCTCTATTGGTTGCCAGATTACAATTCCCAGTTCCTGCACACAACCATGCCTCTTCGAAACTTCCCACCATTGCCTGACAGGCATCGCCTACTTTGCAGGCAGCTTCCTCCAGATACGGGGTGATCAAGTCTCCCCCAGGAAGATCATTTCTTCCGACATCCATCAATCCGGCACCGTGGGTGTGGGTAAAGTAAACGACGATGTCATCCAGATGGACACCAGAAGCGTCACTAACCGTCTGCTTGAAAGCATCATTAACATCCTTCCAGAACAGACAGTGGTCCACTGAAAGCATCAGGAGTTCACCTGAGCCGTCATGCGCCCGCAACCACAGGATGTTACACTCAAGAGGCTGATGGATACCTTCCGCACGATCATGCAGCGCAGCTCCCCACATCCGGTGATAGATGTTTTCCGGTGGCGTAATTTTGACGATTGATGAAGTCGCCGAACAGCGGCCATATTGATAGGTTGTATCGCGCATAAAAAACCCCGGTCGTTAATAGAACAACCGAGGTATTATAGCTTTAAATGCTAATGACTATTACCACTGTCCAAAGACGTCGTCTGCGAGATCATCAATGGCCGATTCAAGATCACTTGAATCTTCCTCAACCACATCCTGACTTCCGCCGGTGAAGTAGGATAACCCAATTTCGTTTTCACGAACTCGCAGGTATTCATCGATAACGTCAGCAGAAACTGCCTCCGTGGCACTAACATCATTAGCGTCGACCGATGTGTCAATTGTGGTTTGTTCAACCAATTCAACCCCTTCACCTTCACCCATTTCGGACGCATTATCATTGAGATAATTAATGATTGCCAGTGCATCCAGTGGCGAAACAAAAGAGTCCCGATTCACGTCCATTGCCTGGTCCAGCCCAAAGGTTTCACCTTCTGCAACAGCCCCGGTACCAAACGTATTAAGCTGGTTAATAATTCCTAAAGCGTCAATCGGCGTGACTGCACCGTCACCGTTTGTATCCAGCAGGCTCTCACCTTCCGCAGGGCTCGTGATTTCAATCGTAGTGAAACTATAAAGGATATCCAACAAATCAACGGATGCTGGAGACGGCGCGATGACTACCGTATCATGCAAAGGCGATGCATTAATTGGGTCGGTTTCCAGAGCCGTCAGACCTCCACTGGTTGAAGCAATTGCCGTTACATCAATGGTAAACAGCTCCATTGCTCCGGTACCACGATCAAAGCTACTTTGATCCACACCATCCTGAACGCCACCCACTTCGTCAATCAAACCTGGCAGATCAGCAGTACCTTGGGTAATATCCGTAAATATCGTGCCATGATTGAGTGTATTCGGCACAACCTGTAAGTGATCTGCATCGTATAGCAGGTCTACATATCCGGCATATACCCCGGCGTCCGCCGGTGCTACCACGGAGGCACCACGAGAATCTTTCACCGAAACCCGAATGGTGAATTGCTCTCCTTCCTCAACAGTAGTAATGGTGGATCCGGAAAGCGAGTCTACAGCTTCCACAATATATTCCACGGTATTCTCAGGCGGCGTGCATTCAATGGTAACAGTCGCCGTTTTGACTGGTGTACCGGTTGAATCAACAATTGAATATTCAAAGCTATCTAAGTCCCAATCATCACTAACTTCCAAGGTATACGATAGCGTATTCCCAGCGAGATTCACCGCAACATGCCCTTCGGTTGAAGGTGTGACCGAAGCAATCGTCAGTGGCCCATTGGAACCCACGATATCGTTATCTAAGACATCGATAATTTGCGGCTGCCCAATCAGTGTATTTTCCGGGACACGAATGAAGTCATCCACGGCTTCAGGTTCGGTGAATATCGGCAGAACGTTGATCGCAACGGTTGCCGTAGAAAACTCGCCCGCACCATCGGTAATTTCATAATCGAAGGAATCAGGGCCGGCATATTCAGCCGGTGGTGTGTAAAGAACCATTCCGAGAGTAAGGTTAACAAGAGCCGATCCACCCTGAGCCGTTACAATTGGATTGATACCTGGGAGAACAAGCGTTGCAGCACCATTCGAACTTCCAAAATCATTTGCCAAAACGTCAAGCTGTTGTGCCGGCCCATCTTCCGGAGACACATTAAACGTATCATCGACTGCAATCGGATTATCATCAACAATTCCACCACTGAAGGATGCATCCAGTCGGTAGTCTTCAACTTCGCCACCGATCGAATGACCATTAGGTCCGAGATTATTTTCAAATCCATAACGGAAACGTGCGTAACTAGCACCCACCTGAGCATCTGCCGGAACCGCAAAGTCAATCGAATTAACACCTTCCTCCAGCCGCAGATTAGCGACGATCTGCTCGTTCGCTCCGTCAAATACTCCATCACCGTCGAAATCGATCCATGCGTTCAAAACACCACTCGAGTTATCGCCGATCGAAGCCGTGACCTGCATGGTGACATCGTCCATTCCACGAACTAAATTGTCGATAAAGACAACGCCATCGTCATCGTTAATCCCAGTTGCATCATCACCATTAGCTTGCAGACTGCTATTCGCCCCAACATCGGCGTCCACGGCTGTCCCTAAATGAAAGCCTTCTAAAATCCCATGGGAGGCTGGGTTAGAACCTTCAAACGACTGGGGTAAGTCACCGTAATCCATCTGTTCTTGATTACCAAAATTAATATTATGAACTGCAATGCCGGCAGTAATGGTTAGCTCATGAGCCCCATCAGCACCTGGGGCTGTCTGAGTCCAGCCGGGGCTCAACACCTCCCTAACCTGATAGGTACCCGAGGGTATGGCCGGGGCATGTGACGGTGCAGTCAGATCCATGAAATAAGATCCATCCTGCCCTGTTACGGTGGCACGTTCTCCGATATCTATGCGACCGTCCCCATCCTGATCAAGATAAATATAGACGCCTGCAATGCCTGGCTCACTCGTTTCATCCCACAAGCCGTCGCCATTCAAATCATCGAACTTAGTTCCATAAATTCCATATTGGCTGTCACCTGGCGTGAAGCCAAAATCTAAATCGCTTGCTGACTGTCCAATAGGCACAAATACTTCGTGCGAACCATCGACCAACGGACCTCCCGGAATTGACGTCGTGGCGGGAGCTGTTTGGAACATTTCATCAGGAGCAAGCGCTTTGATATTAAACACACCGCCCGTGTATAGAACGAAATTATAGTCACCATTTTCATCGGTGACCGCCATTGGTTCCAAGCGTTCGCGGGTTCCATTATCATTAATGTCAACATAAAGGGTGACACCAGCCAAGCCGGGTTCTGAGAGAGACTGCACTCCGTCCGAGTCACCATCTATAAATGCCGTACCTGCAACATCAGCGGTTGTGACAGGCATGTCGTAGGAGGGAGAAATCACAGGCGATTGAGACCCCAATCCCAAATCAGATTCGGAAGCGTAACCCAGCCCCCGGCGCGAGGCTGCTCGCCATACAGCGTCATGATTGACACCGCCAGTCAAGGCGGTATCAGCGGCTAAAATCGAGTCTCTCATCTGACCAAAGGTGGGATCCGTTGGACTCATTTTTAAGCCATCGAGAATCAACTGTAACGCCAGGTTATTAGCACCAGTTGTCAAATCAATATCATCAGACCCTAAAGTATTGGTAAGGGTGGAGTGCCTACCAGCAAGTCCGCCTACGGACTGGTACAAATCTTCATTAAAGGCTATTTGCATGGCGTCTGCATCACGGACTCCACCATACTTAAAAATCAACTCCCAAGTCATGTCATAAAGAAACGAGGCCCAAATCTCACCTCCATTATGAATCTCATTATTCTGATTTCCTAACCAACCATCTTCGTCATTCCACGAATCAAAAGTAATCGGATCGACACTCAAATCGTGAGCGTAGGGGACACTGCGAATCCCTTCACCAGTTAACAAAAGATCAGAATAGGCTCCCATGTACCGAGGAAGTTCTGGGGTATCTGTTTCCTGCATTGAATACCAGACCGCTAAATAATCAGCAAACCCTTCATTCATAGCGCCAATCTGGTCACCATCCTGACTGGTCTGCAAAGGCGCTGTAAGCGGTCCCGCCACCATTCTTTGAAAAACAGCGTGCGCATATTCATGAATGACCACATCAGTATCCATGGCAATACTAACGTTATTAGCATTCCCAAGTTCCATAAGAGGAGAGACACCATCCAAAGTAGGTAAAATCACCCCCACATTATCGGGATCAACGACGCTGACAATCATATGGTCACCGGATATCCCATTACCTGTATAATTAGTAGCCTGCATGTTGCCCGCTACTTCATCAAATCCATATCGGTTCAAAGAATCGTGCAAAACGTTGATGACATAAAACGCCTGGACAGTAGCCGCCTCTATATTTTCAGGATCAGTCGGGCCGAACAAATCGTTGTATGGAAAATCAAACTCGAGATCCGCCCCACCATTTGCCCTTGTCCCTGTGGCATTGAACCCCATACCACCGGGAGCACCTTCTGATACCCAGACATTATTACCGCGGGTATCAGTAAATTCATTACCAGCAATTCCATCTACGTCATGCCAACCGAAAGGAGAGGCTAGGGGGTCTACAATACTATCTGTAACAATTGTCGAGTCGACTTCGCCTGGATTCGCTTCAGGTAGTTCATAAACTCTATAGAATGCTTCTCTCATTCTATTGATCGCATAGGCTGCCGTGCCGTCATCTGCCAAAACAATACCGGTATAGGCTGCATTAGCAGCTGGTGCGGAAAAATCCATAGACCACGCCAAATCCACCCCGTTCACATTCGGAACATATACCAACTGAACGTCAACGCCACCCTCAGCAACTCCACCGCCGGAAAGGGTCTGCTGTTGAGATATACCCGAAGAAGGACTTGTAACACCCGGAGATTCGGTGAGAGTTAAATCAAGAGCGGACGCAAGTGACTGAAAAGCCTGTACGGCATCAACCCCCGGTTCAAACACCACCCCACCTTGATCTTCGCCGACATTAAGTCCGGGCAGGAAATTGGTGCCCGCAGATAAGATACGACCATCATTGTCGACCGCAACATTCGCATGAGTATTCTGCACAGGCAATCCGTCCAGCATTTGCTGCAGTACAACATGCGTTACTCGAGTATGTTGAGAAAACACTTCACTTTTGACTACAAAATCCTCAAAGTCACCTGCTGTGAGATTGAAGTCTCCAGCATTCTCCTTCAGATATTCAATCGCCACGTCTAACGGAGCCTGCCCAATGGAGGTACCAGAGTCAACATAACCACCACCAGCAAGATTTACGGAAGGGGGAGCATAATACCCCGTCAACAAGTCACCTTCACCCTCGGCAACTTCAGCGTAAGCAGCACCCAAATCACCGGCCAGCAATTCTCTACTTTCAAGCGTTTCAAAATGAAGTCCTGAAAGAAACTCCTTGCGTTTCGCAGCTTTTGTAGTCTTGCGTGTCATGAATCTTTTCAACATATCGCTTTTCCGTCGTTATGTGAGGTAAACCTCTTCAACAAAGCCGAGTTCGACTCTGCAATTACTTTATCGCCCTATGAAACCGCGTCAAACAATTTGACAGTTTCCTACCACATCCATTCCACACCAAAATTGAAACCGGTGTAGATCAGTTCGCCATCATCCACAACTACCGAGGCAGGCAACGGCTGAACAAACGGTGGGTTATTACTAAATTGATCCGATGCCAAGGCTACACCATCAAGCAACAACACCTGATAGCCTGCCCGAACCGTTAGATTTTGACTTACACGCCAATTTGCCATGGCACCCGCTTCAAGCACAAACGATGCTCGTTCAGTTTCCTGATCCGAGACAATTGCCGGATTAATTGAAGTAGCCAAATAGCTTGAATTTTGCTTGATTCGGTTGCCGTAAACACCAACCTTCCCAAACAAACCGATATCCAGGCCATTTTGAGCGGCCAACCAAACATCAGCCCCCAATTGAAAACCTGTCATTGAATTCACCGTGGATGAGTCATAATCCAACGTACCGTTGTTTGACTGAGACCCGAATGAGAAATCCTCTGTAACATAGAAATGACGAACACCTGCCAACCAGGAACCCTGCCAAAGCGAATTAGGATCTGTCCAACGGCGTCGAAAGCCGAGTTCAACCGTATCCATACCAGTTCGATAACTCAAACTATGCTCATTAGCCTGTCCAGTTTCCCCAAAGCCTCCAAAAGGTGCGGTACCAAAGTCGCTAAGAACCGAAAACAGATTGCCATTACTAGTAACTGTTTCGTTCGTTGAATGATCGAACAATCCCATATAACTGAATTCGAGAACGCGTCCGCCATTGAGTGGGATGCTGGCTTCAAATCTCATGCCAATCTCCGTATCGAACGCTCCATCGTCTGTCGACAAAACAATCGGTCCGGCAATTCCCTCACTCGAAATCCCACCACCACTACCACTGGCATCACGCTTCATCCAAACCGCATCCACTGCAATATCGAACCAGCGGGGAGACTTTGGCCCTCCAGGTCGTGCTGACGGCGCAAATCGACTTGCCACTCGCTGACCGGACTGCCGACGGAAGGACCCAGGCCCTACCTGCTCGCCGCCAAAGCCCTGCATCAGCTGAGCAGGGCTGGCCATATAAGCGGGCGTCACACCCGGCCGCGAGCCTGGCTGACCACCATAGGGCTGACCACCATAGGGCTGTGCCATCGGCTGACCACCATAGGGCTGTGCCATCGGCTGACCACCATAGGGCTGTGCCATCGGCTGACCACCATAGGGCTGGCCCGGAGCATAACCCCCGGCGTTCATATATCCGTTTGCACCAGACATACCTGGATATTGCTGTCCATAAGCAAGGCTTGTCGTCAACAAACAGACTGAACAGATCAAACCTGTAGTTAACCCTGACAAAACTCGGATCATCGCTTGTTTCTCCACGGCGTTTTCACGCCTGCCGTTTATATGAGCTCAGTAACGGCTGACTTCCTGCCAGCCAATGGAAACATCACGCCTAAACGCAACGCTCCCTGTCACTCTTATTCGTACAATTTGTCGTTTCACTTTAATCAGCAAAACCATAATCACCGGTTTTCTCCGATTAATCTCGCTAATCGTCAAAAACCTCCCAGACCTCCAGTGCTAACAAGTATTAAAACCTGAAAACCGGGATTTACTGGGTCAACAGAGAGAACAACCCGCTAGCAAAGACGCGGTCCATAAACCGCAAATTGCTATCACAAACTATATCGCCCTCTGTGTTGATGCGAAGAGTACCCAAGATACAGGTCCTACCACAATGTCAATTCCCTGCTTTTAAAGCGGTTTAAAAGCCTTTAAAAACCGCACGGACGAGCCATGCAAGCCACCAACAAGGTCGCAAATCCGTTGTAGAGATTAAAATTTAACATCTCTGGCCAGTGGGGTAAAAAAAACCACGGCTACCCTAATTCTTAACAAATCCAAAAGGCAAATCTTGCCGAAATATAAAATGGTCCGACAACAGTTTTATCTTTTTTTTTGGGGGGGGGTATGAGCCGTGCGAGGGATTTTTGAAAGATTTTTATTGGGATTGGCAATCACGCTAGGTATTCCCTATGCCGTGAGCGCCTTCCAGCCTAGCGATGTGCAGGCACAGCTTAATTCGCAAGCAGCTGAGATAGCTGAACTTCGTGAGCTAATTAATGGCAAAGTAGACAACGGTACCTCGCGAAACAGTATGAAGCTTAGTGGACGTGTTCATGCTGACTACTGGGGTATCCCCGGCTCAGATCAAGTTATCGCTGATCTTGAAGGGAATCAGGATGGCCCGCAGGACCGCATTGGGTTCCGCCGAATGCGCTTTGGCGTTAAAGGTGACATTGCTCCTAACATGAACTACAAAATCGAAATGGAATTTGCCGGTGGTAACCAATCAGAATTCCGTGACGTTTATCTGGGGTGGAAGAACCTCCCCAAGATTGGCACGCTTCTGCTCGGCAACCAAAAACGACCATACGGCTTAGATCATATGAACAGTAGTCGATACAACGTGTTTCTGGAACGACCATTCGTTATCGAGTCCTTTAATGCGGATGCACGTCGTTTCGGATTAGGAGCTTACAACACATCGGAAGATCAAACTTACAACTGGCGATACGGGGTCTATAACACCCACCTGATGCAGAATTCAGGTCAGCATAAAAACGATCACGTTCAGTTAGAATTCGCTGGTCGCCTTGCCAAAACTTACCGTTGGGCTGACGAGGGACGAGACTATGCTCACTGGGCTGTTGCAGCCACGACTGCCGCGGTAGACGGCGGTTCAACCGAAACTCGTTTCCGTCAACGTGGCGAAGGTCGTCATGACGGTCGCTGGATTAACTCCGGTAAAATTGATGATGCCAACAACTATGAAATTCTCGCTGTTGAATGGGCTCGCAATAAGGGGCCTCTTCAGGTCGTCGCTGAATTCCAAAACCTGTGGATGCACACAGATGCCGGGGAAACGGCCAACCTGAATGGTGGTTACGTTTATGCAGCATACTTCCTGACCGACGATTACATGACCTGGAAACGGAGCAGTGGGACGCTTGATCGCATTAAGCCTTCCAACCCATTCGTTCGCACCGAAGGCGACAAGTCTGAGCAGGGCATGGGTGCCTGGCAAGTGGCTGTACGTTGGTCCTGGGCTGACTACAGTGACGTTATGAATCTGGCTAATGCAGCAGCCGCACAACCAGATGCAGATATTCACGGCCTTCAGGCTGATGCCTTAACCATCGGCCTGAACTGGTACTGGAATCCAAACGCTCGTATGCAGTTCAATTATATCACTGGTGATATATCCACGAATCAAGGCGAGAACGGGCGATATGACATGATCGGCACGCGTTTCTCGGTTGACTTTTAATCTGCAAGCTTAATCCAGCGTGTTTTCTTCAAAAATGCGGTTGCTGATTCTCGCGAGGCTCCTTTTATACTCAATAGCCCCGCCATTAGGTGGGGATATTGAAAACCAGATTACGTTCATCTAAGTTTGTATTGACATCGCCGTTTCGACTCCCTTTCGTTCAAACCAAGTGTTTTAACTAAGCAGCCAAAATCATGAGTCAAGAACTTAACACTCCAGGCGTTGAATTATCAAAGTCGAACAAACTGCAAAAAGACTTCGTTGCAGGTCTAGTCGTCTTTCTAGTGGCGTTACCCTTATGTTTGGGTATCGCGCTGGCATCGGACGCTCCGCTGGCATCCGGACTATTAGCCGGTATCATCGGCGGCCTTGTAGTCGGTAGCATTAGTGGTTCAAGCACTAGCGTTAGTGGGCCGGCCGCTGGATTAACAGCAATTGTATCTGCTCAGATCGCCGCAATGGGATCGTTTGAGGCATTCCTTACTGCAGTATTTCTAGCCGGTATCATCCAGATTGGAATGGGACTATTGAAAGCCGGTACGCTGTCAGCTTTCTTCCCATCCAGTGTCATTAAGGGCCTGCTAGCAGCCATTGGAACAATCCTAATTTTAAAGCAAATCCCCCACTTTTTTGGCGATGACCTGGATCCCGAAGGTGAGATGTCGTTCCTTCAGCCAGATAAACAGAACACATTTTCCGAGATCCTGACAATATTCCAAGGCAATTTCCACCAAGGCGCGTTGTTGACTGGTGTTATCTGTATCTCCATTCTTATTGCCTGGCCTCGCATTAAAGCCTTAAGTAAGACTCCATTTCCTCCAGCTTTAGCCGTTGTTTTGATTGGCGTCGCTATGAATTTTTTTCTCGCCGGCATCGGTGGAGTCTGGGAGATCGACGAATCGCATCGTGTGAATGTCCCCATGATCGAAAGCATGGCTGACCTATTCCCGACAGAAGACACCACGCCAGTCCCGGCGATCGAGGAATCTACAGAGGCTGACAAAAAAATGGCCTGGTTTGCTTTTCCGGAATTCAGCGCGTTCGGCGGTTGGCAGGTCTATATCGCTGCGATCACCATCGCCATTGTTGCTTCCCTGGAAACGCTACTGAATCTGGAAGCAGTCGACAAAATCGATCCTAAGAAACGTCATTCGCCGGCAAGTCGGGAACTTATCGCGCAAGGGATTGGGAACTCGGTAGGAGGACTCATCGGTAGCCTTCCTGTGACTTCTGTCATCATACGTAGTTCGGTTAATATCAACGTGGGCGTAGAAACCAAAAGGGCGACTGTCATCCATGGCATCTTTTTGGTTTTATCCGTTGGTTTTTTTGCCAAATACCTGAACTACATCCCACTCTCGAGTCTGGCCGCTATTTTGCTTGTCACTGGATACAAACTAGCAAACCCAAAACTATTCCGGAGCTTATGGGAAATGGGAGCGCGTCAATTCCTGCCCTTTTTCGTCACCCTTCTCGCGATCGTATTCACAGACCTGCTAGTCGGCGTCATTATTGGTATGTGTGTCGGCCTGGTATTCATTCTTATCTCAACTGCGACGAATCCACTCAGGATTACTGAAGAAGATTCCGAATCAGGTCGTATCATTCGACTTAAATTAGCTCAACACGTTAGCTTCCTAAGTCGTTACAACATGAAGAAGATACTTGGTTCAATCAAACCTAATTCAACGATAATCTTTGACGGAACCACTAATGAATTCATTGATGAAGACACATTGGAAATGATAGCTAGTTACATTAGTGAGTCTGCAGGCACAGGAATCACGGCTTCAGCAGAAGGCCTTGAGCTACCTGAAGCATCAGCGGGGCTACACTAGTCAGATCCGGAGTTGGTTTCACCTATAATCTGAATCAAGGTGTGCTAAAACTCATTATGAAGCTCATGCAAACTAAAAGGGCCTAGATATTCGGTAAGAACATCTAGGCCCTTTGGCTACTAACCATTGAAGGTTGTGTGGCTACGGGGAATAAGGCAAGTGTGAATCATGAAGAATGATCTTCAACTCACCAGCCGAATTCAACGTATAACCGAAAGAGTACTCTACCTTCACCACATCGCCTCCTTCGACTGTCGTGAAGAAATAGTTCCCCATGGCGACTGCCATGTTACCATCGATCTTGGTGCCAACATTTTCCCAGGCAACTTCTGACCAGGGCTTGATCGCAAAGCCATGATCCTCTGGGTAATCGCTATTGCCTCCCACAAAATAAGAGAGGGCGCCCTCAAAATCTTTTCTAAACTGTTTTTCCGAAACCAAAGTCGGTTTAAAAAGAACAGAACTTTCGGCGTAGTTATAAAACTCGTTGATATGCTCTTCGGCCACCGAACGATAGTCCCCCTCTTCGAGGAAGACCTTTCCGATTTTTACGATACCTTCTCCCCATGCTCGTTGAGCATTCAGGATGGCTTGTTCGCTAATCATAGCAATTTCCTCGGACTCGTTGAAAATAGATTGAATTTACACTCTGTACATCTAAATTTATTTATTTTCTCGTGACGTTCAAGGGGAGCAGTGGGGAAAATCTATTAATGCAACTTTCTAACATCTACCGATAACTTTTGAGGTGAACATATAATTACTTTACTACGTATTCTTTTAGCCACTATGATAATATTTATTGTCTTGCCAACTAATCAATCCCCCCTTGCACCACGGAGTAAGTCAACGTGAATACCATATCTAAAGTGTGTTTTATCATCGCCACCAGTTTTCTCATCGTTGGCTGCGACCAAAGCGTCCCGGAAGTACCAAGTGAGGCGGAAACCGCTGGTGAGGTCGATGATCACCAGGGACACGATCATGCGAGCGAAGGCCCTCACGGTGGGCACATTTTAGGGCTGGGTGACGAAGAATATCATCTGGAGTGGATTCACGACGATTCCGGCAAACTCACGTTTTATCTTCTTGATGCAGACGCAAAAGCAGATGTTCAGACGAGTGCCAACTTCATCGAGATTACTACCACTCGAAAAGAAGAAACGAAGACCGTTAAGCTCAGCACCACAACACCCGACGCTGCAGAACATAATAAGTTTGAAGCTATCAACCTAGAAACGACGGTAGAACTTGGCTTGGTCGGACATGGTGTTACTGCAACGGCTAGCGTGAAAATCGGTGACCAAGAATATACTGGTGAGTTTGAACACCAAGATCATGGTCACGGCCACGCACATTAAGTCGGATGTCTCTTAACGTTCTGGCCGTAGAGTCTTACTATGGTGGAAGCCATAAGGCTTTTTTGGATAGCTGGATAGCACAAAGCCAACACCAGTGGATAATCCTGTCACTTCCTGCTGCGAATTGGAGATCCCGTATTCGGCATTCGGCCTACCATTTTGCTTCGGCAATTCGTCAGCTAGATCAACCATTTGACGTTCTCTTCTGCTCCGACCTCATCAACCTCGCGGAATTGAAGGCCTTTGCCGGGTCCGT
>Ga0315322_10000511_pt1 | contig 29079 bp, 20 predicted proteins | sample M110021515metaG_FD_203461 | JGI IMG/M metagenome (GOLD analysis project Ga0315322, IMG submission 203461) | Ammonia-oxidizing marine archaeal communities from Monterey Bay, California, United States - M1 100m 21515 | ecosystem: Environmental > Aquatic > Marine > Intertidal zone | place: USA...
AACGATGCCTGTCCCCCTTTTTTTGCCCTTTTTTCTTTTTCACTTACCAATTCCACATCGGCTTTACGTAACTGGGCAACGTTCTGATCCACGACATGACGTTTCTGGGGCATGTTGGAAGACTTTTCCGTGAAGTGAGCCCGGTCAGGTTGTCTCACTCACAAGGGTGCCATTTGAAGGGAGGAGGTTGCTGCAAAGTTCTGTAGGACGGCAACTCAGCACTGGATAGAAAACACCTCTGGGGCTTGCGCCAGAAATGTGGAACTCGTGAAACTTTTGTCATTATCGGCTGGCAATGCAAAAAGTTGGCAATGTCAAGAAATGATCGAAGCTTGACGCCTGACCTACAGCAAGTATCCGCCCTGCCGCATTTTGCTCATCCTGGCACCAAGCCATTTCGGTTCATCTGACAGGCGAGTTCGGCCAGATGTAGTTCCGTTTTTTCACTCGTCGTTGATTCGGAACGCGGAGCAGCTCAACATGGTCGCTGCCGTGCTCAAATGAATCGTCTCAGTACGAACATAAAACATCCACCGTGTCAGATTGACTGCGCTAATTCTTAATGAAAAGGCTTTGGGGAAAGTTTTTTTTTTGTTTTTTTAGATCGAAATTTGCGTAAAGCATCGCGGGATCACATGTGCATAGGCTTGTAATTCACAAGAGACGCGTTGCCATGCGAAAATTTTTGAGTTGTGGTGTGAATTTTCGTCGATAAAGGTAAAGCCGGCATGATGCGGATATTTGCGACGGAATGCATCAAAGCTGGGAAAGGGTGCCTTTCCCATGTTAGCTGATGGATAATCTCGGCATTCGTGACTTTTTTATCGGATTGAGTGAACTTCCAATGGCTTTTCGAATACTTCTACTGTCTGCGTGCGTCTTTTGGGGTGTGTTTCCTGTCGTGATGGCAATCGGCCCGCCAGTCATTGGCGAAGTGGGACTGGCACAGGTCTTGGATGCACAAGACGCAGAAATCCGGTTGCTGAAGCAGGAACTCGACTGCCTCAAGATCCAGATGCTATCGGGGTTGATAGCAGAAGAGCGAGAAATCGACGGCAAGAAGTCGCAACTTACAGCAGAGCTCGCTCGGTTTTCGCCAGTGATGACTCAACGTAATGCTGCTGTTGAGGTTATGACTGAACCAACCGGATTTCGATCGCTGTATCAGCGTGGGTTTGTGATCGAGCCATACAATAAGAGGAAAACACCGTTTGAGCTAAAAATAAATAGTTGGATCCAATTCCGTCATCATGCTTTTACGAGGTCGGTTGACTCGTGGACCGACAATGCTGGGAATTCCAGACCGGTACTGAACCGCAACGCATTTGATATTGAACGTGCCCGATTAACTTTTCGTGGATTTGCGATCGACCCAAGGCTGACCTACTTTTTGCAATTAGATGGCGATACTGACGGGGCTCATACGGTAGATTTTTTTGATTACTGGTGGTCTTGGCAGGTATCTAATGACTTCCGCATTCAGCTCGGAAAGCGAAAAGTACCTGCAAGTCGGCAATGGCTCCTGGGAGCACGAAGAACACGCTTGTCAGACCGCCCCATGGCGGATGATTTTTTCCGTCCTGGCAGAACGGTTGGTATCTTTGGCTTAGGAAATATAGGAGATAGTTGCCACTACGAAGTGATGGTAGGAAATGGTTACCGAACAGCAAACCTACCACCCGCCGTGGCTGACGATCGCTTTACTTTTGCGGCGACCAGCTACATAGAGCCAGCTGGAAAATTTGGTTCACAGCTTGTGGATTTCGATTGCACCTGCAACCCGCTTTGGCAACTTGGGCACTCCTTCGTCTATTCACCTCAAACCAGTAACCAGTTATCGATTCCGTTGGATGAGAGCGATTTTCTTCGTCTTGCCGATGGAACTCGATTGAATGAAACCGGTGCGTTGGCAGCGAATGTTACCGTGTCAGAGTTTGATCTGTGGTTCTACGGCGTAGATATTGCGTGGAAGCATCGCGGATGGAGTGCAAATTCAGAGGTTTTTTTCCGGTGGATTGAGAATCTTCGAGGGGATGGACCTCTCCCAGTCAATAGCGTCTTCCAGCATGGATTCTATGTGGAGGGTGGCAAGTTTCTGATCGATCGCACTTTCGATGTGAATTTTCGCTATTCATACGTCGATGGCGATTTTGGCAATGGTTCAGAGTTCGCTGGTGGGTTTAATTGGTACCCCCTCTCAAAGCCGACGTTAAAGTTTACGTTTGACGTTACGCGTTTAAACAGAAGCCCGTTGCAGAATCGAGCTGCTGACATCTCGGTTGGTGATAGCGGGGTCTTATTCCGCTCGCAATTTCAGGCCGAGTTTTAGACTCAACCGAAGTGGTTTTGGCTTGCTCCGTCGTGGCCCGAAGGGCCCTTTCCTCGCCTGTGCTTGAACCCCTAAACCGTCGTTGAGTAGGGTGCCTGAGTGCGAGTAACTCGCAAGCCTCCGGCATCTGCTTGCCCCCACCAGTTCCACATCGGCTTTACGCAGTCTGGCGATGATCGCATACACGGTGTGAGTTTTTGAGGCATTCAGGAAGTCCTTTCCGGGCAGTGATTCCGGTCAAGAGTTTCTCACTTGCAATGGCGCGATTCTTTGATGAGTGTGCGTTGCTGGCCATACCAATCGGTGAACAACGCGCCCTATTGTGCGATCCGATCAATATTAGGTGTGCGATATCCCATCATGCCGCGGTCGTAAGCACTTATAATGAACTGCCCAATGTCATCACTCCAAATCACGAGGATGTTTGGCTTGTGTTCCGCACTTGCAGCGACTCAGTGAAAAGTAGGGATGAGGCACAGAAAGCCACATCTCAATGGGTGTAATCCGGTCATGTCTCTCAGTTCCGTGGTGAACACTTCGGTCGTAAAAAGTCCTTGGTTGCCGAGGTGTGCGACGCCAGCAACCATCGAAGAAATCTACGTTTAGGATGATCTCCTTGCCAAGTGGGGTTGCTACTGAGTAATCCACAGACAACTCCAAGGATGTCCTTGGAATTCGGTGCCTTTACCCTTGGGCGTCGATCTCGCCCGGTGAGTTCGAACGATTTGTTGGCGATCAGAGAAAGGATATTGGCTCAGCGCAAGTCTCATCACAGGCAAGGGCAAACGAGCTTGCTTCGGTCGTTCCATCACTGCTGTGTGACGTACCCGATTTCGCCAGTTTTGTTACTGCCAGCGTCCAATTGAAATCCGGTCTCGACCCAAAATCGAATTTCAACTGCTGGGGGCACTTCGGCTTTCACCGACCAACATACTAGCTCGATATTTTCGACCCCACGGCATCCCGCCCAGGACGTTTGTGAAAAACAACTGTTCCCTGCACCCATCTGACGTTGCTCGGCACTTGCGAAAGCGAAGGGTACACATGCTTGGCTGGACGCGCAAGAAAGAAACGGTGTTCCAGATTCAACCTGCGGCAGACTTGAGGTAGGCTTCTAATTCTCTCAAGACTTGTTGAACTATCGACTCCAGCCTTCCTGAGAGTGCGACTATCCCTTTGACATTACCGCCAGCAAGGTTCGCATCCATTTGTCCGATGACTTCAATACTGGAGTATGCTCCAACTAATTGAAGCCCTCCCTTCATCGAATGAAGATACTTAGCAACATCAGCCGTAGCCGCCTGGTCTGGGTCCGCAAAAATCTCCATGATTTTCTTCAGCATCGAACTTAACTCAGTCGCCGTCGTCTTTACGGTCGCCACCATAATATCGTGATCGCCACACGCGATGTCCCAAGCCTCTTTCCAGTTAATCACGTCGCTTTGCGATCCTCTATCATCCGGTTTCTGCGCCGAAAGTTCAACGAGCGACTCAGGAATTTCGCCTAGCAGTCGATTGAATTCCTGTAGCTTAATGGGCTTGGCGAGGTAGTCATCCATGCCTGCTTCAAGACAACGGCTCCGGTCTGCCTTAAAGGCTCCTGCCGTGGAAGCGATAATCCTCACATGCTTGTGTTGATCCGCTTCCAGTTCTCGAATTTTCTGCGTCGCAGTGATTCCATCTAGAACGGGCATTTGAATATCCATCAGGATCACATCCGGTGACTCCTTTTTCCAACATGCGATCGCATCCTCTCCGTTTTTCGCGATCAAAACATGATGCCCCAGTTTAGCTATGAGTCGCGATGCCAGTAATCGATTTGATGCGACATCGTCAACGATAAGCACGAGAAGTGGAACCTTCGCTTTTGTTACATTCGAACGTTCCCTGTCTGCACCACTTCCCTGAGTCAACTCAACTCCTGTCCTGTATTCTGCACCGGTTCGCAGGGCTGAAATCAGCTCAGATTCTTTGGCTGGTTTAAGAATGTACCCGTCACCTTGGGCAAGCTTATTCTCCGAGATTTCTACTGGGCTAGCTGCAAGGATAAAAACTGGAGATTCCTTAAATGCATCTTCTCTTTTTATTTGATCAATAAGCTTAGCCGCTGAGGGGCTCGCAAGGCCACTATCGACAAAAAAGGCTACTGCTCCTCGGGGATGATTCGATTCATCGGCAAGGAATGCTTCGGCCGCTCGCCCACTACTAAACGCGTGAGCAGCCAAGCCGAAGCACTCGATTGACTCGGAGAGATACTTGGAAGTCGCCTCGTGGTCGTCGATGATAACGGCTGAATTGAATTGCAGGTCGAGGCTGTTCTCATCCGACGCTGCGGGCGCTGCAAGCTTCGGAAACTTCCAGCGAAATTGAAAAGTCGAACCACGACCGACTTCACTTTCCGCCGATAGTTTTCCGCCGACAACACGAAGAATCCCTGTGGTGATCGCCAACCCTAGGCCTGTTCCACCGTATTGACGAGTCGTGGAACTATCCTCTTGCTCAAACGGGTTGAAAATCATCTTTAACCGGTCAGGTTTAATGCCTATCCCCGTGTCACGAACCTTGATGCCGAGGCAAATGTCTCGATCCGTTTCGGCTTCAACGGTCGCTTCCAAGACCACCTCACCCTCCTTGGTGAATTTAAGTGCATTGCTCAAGAGATTAACTAGAACTTGTCGTAACCGGGTTGGATCCCCTCGGAAAATTTTAGGGATTCGGGGATCAAGGCAGTATGCCAGTTCAACATGGGGGCTTCGAGAACGAAAACTGATGGACTTCATCGTGTTGCCGATCAGTTCTCGAAGGTCAAATTCAACTTCTTCAAACACCAGCTTGCCAGCTTCAATTTTTGACAAGTCGAGAACGTCGTCGATGATCACCATCAGAGACTGTGCTGAGTCAGTTAAGACAGAGATATACTCTCTTTGAGTTGAATCCAATGAAGTATCAACAAGCAGAGTCCCCATGCCAATAATCGAATTCATCGGGGTACGGATCTCGTGGCTCATCGTCGCAAGGAAATGGCTCTTTGCATCGTTTGCCTTTTCAGCCTCATCTTTCGCCTGCTCCAACTCTGCAAGACGAATCTTTAAATCGCGGCGCATCTGATCGAAGCCAATGGTAAGTTGCCCGACTTCATCTCGCGTTGGTTTAGGCAGTGCCGCAAAATAATCTCCTTCAGCCAACGACCGGGATGCACTCGCCAAAAGGGACAAGGGTCGCCGGACGCTCTTGTCGAGGAACCAAGCTGTCAAGCAGGCTAGTGTCAGAGCGACCACAAGCTGAAGTTCCCCATACACAACCCAGTTTTTTCGATGTTTTTCCAAAATCGATTTCGCATTGAACACGATGACAAGCTCGCCGACACTCTCGGTGTTAAAATCAACCGCTCGCTTCCTCTTGAATTCATAAGGATTGTCCTCCGTCAAAGCTTCAGGAACATCTTCGGTATCCTTTGTGTTTAGACGATAGGCAGGCAAGCCATCAGCGTACGACACCTTGACTTGCATCCATGTTTTAGCATTGCGGGTGGTCGCCCTGTCCAGCAGGTTTTCAAGCTCGATACTGTGGTTGCTCCAGAGCATCGGAGCAACGGCATCAGACAGCGCATCCATCTGCAAATCAAGGTCGGCTTTGACCGATTCTCGCGATTGTTTCTCGAGCTGGGGCAACCAGTATCCTAAATGGAAGATTGTAACCACCACCGCGAACGCACCGAGAATCGCTAAAATTCGAAAACCCAGCTTGTCAATGAAACGGGACTGTTTCATAACCCTTTAGCCTATGCCTATTCGGGTGCCTGGTAAAATTCATCCAATTTCAAATCGTCTAGAGGCTGGTAATCTTCTTTTGTCGCAGGACCAGGATTTGTCATCGGGATTCCAGCAAGCAGCTTCTTACCTTCTTCAGACTTAGCCATTTCGATAACTGCCGCTTTGACTTTAGCGACAACTTCCTCTGGGACTCTGGGGTGATAAGCAAGTGGATGTGGAGCCACGCCCGGCGTTTCATAAATCACCCGCAATTTTTTCTGCAGTTCAGGAGCCTGCGCCGCCAGAGTTCTACGCACGCCTCCACCGGCGACTGCTTTGCGCGATATCACATTTCGGTAAACCGACTCATGTGTTTGCACGAATTTCGGTTCGCATTTAATGTTGAACTCTCTCGCTAAAAGGGTCCTCATGTACAGCGAGGCACCTAACGCGTTCGGCGAAGGAAAATCAACTCGTTGACCCTCTAATTCTTCGACGGTCTTAATGTCCGAATCAACTGCCGCCACAAGAATTCCCGTCAGTTGCTTGTTGTGATCTCGAACGAGAGGCATATAGTTTTGCTGTTTAGAAGCACGCAGGAAGTGGTATGGATTCATGTAAGCAAAATCGTATTCACCTTCGGCAAAACTCTTTTCAAAATTTGGAATCGAAAACGTCGGCTCAAGTTTCAGGATCAATCCTGTCTCATCGGACAAATAGGCGACGAGAGGCTGCCAGATTTCAAACAATCGGTCCGCTCCCCATTGTGGAACCACACCGATCTTGTAAACCGGCCTTTCATCAACCTGCGGACCTTCCTCTGAGGGAGTTGAAATGCTCTCAGCGGTTTTTGATTCGCAACCGATTAGCCCTCCTACAAGGAGAAGGCACCAAGGAAAATATGAAGAGGAGAGTTTCACACGCAAAATCCTGGTTACAAAGCAAATGATCCAATCACGTCTTTTGGGGAAGTGCCGACAATCTACTCGGGATCATCACTCCAGACGTCTGCTGACTCTTGCAAAAATATCGCGGAAAGTCACCGTCAGGGTAGCGAGTCTCATCCTTCACGTGGACTCTAGGTACTGGATATCTGTGTCCTAATGTCCATGCAGGGTAGCGAGTCTCACCCTTCACGTGTACGTCAATACGATATTTAATCGTAATCTACCACCTCAGAGCTGTGGCGTCAAAAAGTCGAATGAGCACTCTGGCCTATGAATTGCGAGCTTGCGTAATCGATTGCAGCCGGATTCCCGGTCGAGATTGTGTTCAGGCAGAGCGCGCTGGCTAAAAACGGAGGCAATATCACAGCACCACGCAGGAGATAACAAACAGCTCCGCTCAATATCGAGTCAGAATCGAATCTCATCCAAACTCGCAAATTTTAGATTCCACCGGCCGAAATGTTCGTTTCAATATTTAGACTCCACGCGGTCCGCACAGTGATCGCCTGATATTTTTGGACAGCTGGCTTGTCGGGGGCAACCTTGCTTTTGGCGTTGTACTCTTGAACGAATTCAATGTGTCTCGCCCGTGATTGTGGCGAGTCGCGTGGACCTGAATAAAAGTCCTTGCCGGGAATACAAAGTGACGACAGCTTCGCCGCGAATCGTGCCTAACTAATTACCGCCCCGACCGACGCTGTTGTGCCCGGCGTTGAAAAAAATCGATTCAGACTAGCGTCTCGCTTTCCCCTACTGTGCCCGATGGAGCTGCCTCGTTCCGCCAGTGGGCCCGAAAGCGAATCAAGAATGGAATCAAGGCAAGCTCCCAAAATAGAATAAAAAAGCCACGGGTTACTAACGAGTTGTAAAACACGACCAATGACAGCAGGCTCAAAAATGAAATTGCCAGTGATAGCCATTCAAATAAAGGCGGTGGACGTATCAAATCCCGCTTCGATCATGCAACGTCTCCAGTCTTTCCACTCGTATGCCGATGTTTCCTCCGCTTTGGAAAGCGTTAAAGCATTTGTTGGCGGTTTGGTTAATCGCCAGCATTGAAATAGCAGCCACGAAATCCCGAAGGCAAACAACGCAAGCACAGCCAGAATCGGAGTAACAATGAAAGTGATCCCACGAACCAAAAAACGCGTTGCCAAGAATATCGCGACGACCGGACTCATTGCACGGTACAGCAATGTCTTCATGGACCATCCGAAATAGCGAGTATAAGTCTTGTGCTCGCTAACTATACTTATGCTCACGTTAGACTGCGAGTCGTACTCTACGAATGGCAGTCCTGATCGACGCCGCTATTCGTGGGGTCAAAACACTTAGCTGAGCGTTAATCACTGCTAGAAAGTCGACTTTCTAGCAGTGCCGCTCTCGCACCTCGGTTGAGGTCAGTGGCGCGTCGATGTCCTCACTGTCTCGGTCGCCCTTTTCAGCGGAACCGCGGCAAGCCTCGATCGCTCACAGGATTGGCCATGCAGTCTGTTTTCGATTGTCAGTGCTTGGGAAAGAAGCGTTCGATGCTAGGGACGGACCTGAACACGTACGAAAATTGCAATACGCATCTATCATCAAGGCAGCATTATTTTCCAGCCTGAACAGTCGATTGTCTACTTTCGGTCGGATTCATCATCGGCTCTTTTTGCTCGTGAACGACGCGTCACTCCATATTCAGTGAAACGGATACGGCTCAATGCATCGCCTAATGCGATCAGGCATTCGAGTTGCGGCCAAAACAGGGCGAAAGTTTGCTCGCAATGCCAATTGGGGAAGTCCGATTTGCGTCAGAACCACTGACCACCCTCCAGTTCTTTGCACCAAGTTGAGTGAGAGATTCAGCTTGGAAAAAAGACGGTGCTAAGCTTTCTACGCCGTGGTGTCTGAGCGATCACGCGAATTGATTTTTTTCATCACGCGACTGACTTCTCGGATTCATCAACTCAGTGTGTTTGGAGCAATGTTCGAAACGAACTCTCCAATGGCCGTACCGAGCTCTGCTCCAAACTTGCCGAGCCGACCCTTCTTCTGAACCATCACCGGAACCCGCTGGGTCAGTTTCGACCGTAGGGTTTCATTTTCGATCTTCAAGTCGCGGATCTGCGCGGCCAGTGCTTTCGGGCCGGATCTATTAGCAGCACGCCGTCGTAAAGATTTTCCATCGCGGTATACCTACGAGGTCATGGATTCCAATAGAGACGCGTTCTTTTCTGTACCCCGCATGGGTTGACCGTAAAGGCTCTCTATCCCACTTACAGTGATGATCGGGTGAACGACTGTTGATGAACGCGACCAAGCAAGGCAAAGAAGCTTGACCACCTATCTAGGAAAGTCGAAATCCGCGGGCCCAGTGACCGCAAACAAGGCGGTCGCCAAGCAGGCTGAAAAACAAAAAGTGCCAGCGAGCGTTTTTAGAGCGTTCAAACGCCAATGTCTTCTGGGCCTCCAATGAGCTGAGCAACGTGAACGCCTGTTGATAAAACTGGTTCAACTTACCCAACTGATTCGCATCGGGACCGGTTAGTCCTTGTTGAAGTTGATGTCGTCTACCTTTTGGTAGAGTCCCTCGTTCTTCAGATAAAGATTGCCTTCATAAGCGGCGAGATTTTCCGCCTGATCGTCGGTGAACTCATTCAAGCCGTCAAGGAACAGGGAGCCCCCCTTGTAGCTGCCCAGGATCTCTGCCTGTCGGTCCGTCAGTGAAACGAGGTCCGTGAGGTAAAGGCAGGAAATGGGCGCAAGTTGGATGAGCGATTCTGCCTGGGGGTCCGTCAGGCGGCCAGTCTTTCTGACCGTCTCGTGGATCGCTTTTAGCTCGGGCACCCCCTGAAAACTGACCAGCTTGGCAAAAATGTGCGGATTGTCGCCAAAGTTCACCATGCCGCGGTACTCCGCCAGACTCCGTGCCTGGTTGTCGGTCAGTTCCCTTAGGTTCCGCATGCCCAGGAAAATCCCCTGATAGCCGCTGAGGGATTCCGCCAAGGGATCTGTTAGCGTGGTCAGCCCGAGACTGAGGCCACACTTGTGACGGCAGAGTTTTTCTGCCTGCCCAACCGGTAGCTCAGTGAGACCTTCCAGATTCAAGGCGCCGATATACGTGACGAGATTTTCGATTTGAGCATCAGTAATCTCTCCATGAATTCTTGCATCTTCTTCGATCAGTGCTACGTCGACATAGGAAAAACGGGGCTGGCGTTCCTCATCCCGATTTGGTGCATTGTCGGAACACCCACTGAATCCGAGTAGAACCACCAGGCTTAATAGGCAGAGCCTCATGAAGTACCTCCGAGTTTTTGCTCGTCAAAGAATTCTGCGGTGAATTTTAGCAGGCGAGAGGCCGAGTGGCCTCAACCCAGATAAATAAAAAGGGTCAGTAAATAAAAAGGGTCAAGTAATTAAAAAGGGTCAGGGACCGTTTTCGAGGGCGTCGTCATGACAAGCTCCGCACCGAATACGCGACGGACGGTGTGGGGAATCGTCAGCGGATCGAGAGACTTGAAGGGCCCATCAGCCAAGCGGTTGGTTTCTGATGCGTTTCGAGAGAATCATTGATCAGCAACTGCAAGGTATCCGTGTTGAGACCTTGCTTTCTCAGAAGTCGAAGGGTCATTGAATTCGTCTGGAGCAGTCTTCCCCCGAGACGACCGATCGAGATGATGTCCTCGTCCTCACTTCCCAACAAGCTGCTGAGATCCAAGCCTGATTTGGTGATCGGTCGATGGGTCACCTTGTATTCATCCCCAAGCTCTGCCTTCTTGGCGATGTGCCGAATGCAGTCGTCGACCCCGCCGATTTGATCCACCAGCTTTTTCCGGATCGCTTGGCTTCCGGACCAAACCCGGCCACCGGCAAGCGTGCGAAGTTTTTCCACGGGGATCTTTCTGGCCCCACTGACAAGCTTGAGAAATCGTCCATAAACCGAATCGATCGACTTTTGTATCGCCTTGGTTTCATCTTCCGTGAACCCTCGGTCGAGTGAAAACAGGCTCGCGGATTCGTCGAGCTGAATGTTTTCGGTATGCAGACCAATGCGTCGCATCAAAGCTCCGCCGCTCAATTTCATCGCGAAGACGCCAATCGATCCGGTGACTGTGCCCCGTTCGGCGTAGATCGGCGTCCCGATGCAACTGATCCAATATCCACCGGAAGCGGCGACGTCTCCCATAGAAATGACGGTCGGTTTCTTTTCGGCAAGCTTCTTCAATGCCTGGCGGATCGCTTCACTGGCCGTCGCGCTTCCGCCTGGCGAGTTGACTCGGACGACAACGCCTTTCACCCGGTCCTCGTCCGTCAGTTTTTGGATTCGTTCCACGGTCGGTCCCGCAGCGATCGAACCGGCGCCTCCTTCATCAACGATCGCACCGCTCAGGTGCAGCACGACGATCGTGTTGTCTTGGACCGAACCATTTGAGTTGTTACCGGCCATGAGTTCACCCATCAGTTGAAAGAACGAAACGTCCTTCTTCGCTGCTTTCTTGGGGGTGACCCAGTTCAGGTTCTCACCAATGTCGTCGCCGATCGCTTTTTGCATCGCTCCGTAGGGTGCCAGTTTGTCGACAAGCCCTTTGGCAAGGGCTTCCTTTGCGAGCCACATCCGCTGAGATTGCAGTTCTCGCACGTCGGCCGTCTTGAGCCCACGGCCTTTCGCGATGCGATCCACCGCCGCATCGTTGATGCTCCTCAGCATGTCCAAATAGTGTTGACGCAAGTGATCGCTCATCCGTGCGTTCAAATATGGCTCCACCGCGCCCTTGAAGTCGCCGGCGCGAACCACGGATGCTTTGATGCCGACTAAATCCATCGCGTCGCGATAAAACATCGATTGCATGGAAACGGATGGGATGTCGACCTCCCCGAAGTCGGCCATGTAGACGGTGTCGCACATGGATGCGATTTCGAGCGCCTCGCGGCTTGCCGATTCCAACCATGCATGCGTCTTTTTGCCGGCATCCGTGACCTTCTTGAAGTGACGTGAAAGCTCATCCAGTTGAGCCGAATTCATGGAGAACCCCGAGGACAAGTCCACGACCAAGTGGTCGAAGTCATCGTCTTCCGAGAAACTGCCGAGAAACCGCGTCAGCCTAAAAAAGGAACGGGTCGCGCCAGGGCCTCCGCCCAGCAACGCAAGGGGGTCAAGTCCTGCTGGCTGAACCAAGTCGACGTAGTCGCCGCTGATCTTGATCTGGCGAACGCCGATCTTCGGTTGGGGGGCTTCTTTCTTTGCTGCCGCGGTTGGCTTCTTTGTCTCCTTCTTGTCCGCTTGTTTCTTCTTGGGCGGTGAGGCAGGTTCCGTCTTCTCTTCCTTGGCGGCCTTGCCGTCGACTGTTTTTGTTGCCTCGGCTTGCTTGTCCTGTGCGAGCGTTGGGGCCGATAGCACGATTACCATCAAAAGGGAGCGGAAGCGTACCGAAGGGTGCATAACAGGACTCACTGGAGTTGCGAATTCAAAAGAGGATTATCGAACCACAAGCTTAGTCTCGCCGTGGCGGTGCATCGAGCATTGGAAAGCTGTTTCCCGAGGAAAATAGAAGAAATCGATCCTTCCGGATCGGGACGCTAAACCCTCTCAATCACTCGACTGGAACTCTCCACCCCTGTCCGCGTGGTGGGTTCTGTCGTTGGACTGCAAGAATGGAACTGACCTCCCTCCTTAGAATTGCCCCATTGTGTGTGTCATCCCTTTTCTTAGCCTGCTGGGTGGATGTAAACCTGTGGGTGCCCCGGTTTTCCTAAATCTGCAGGTCAGGCAACGAGGGATTATTGAAGGGTGGTACAACCTATTGGTACACTCTCATGTGATCTGACACCGCCGGAAACTTACCCAAGCAACTCGAGCGGAAAGTAAAGAAACGATGCGTCTGATTACGGTTCTGCTATTAATTTCTTACTGCGGGGTCGCCCTAGGCGACGAGGAACGTTGGCTGAAGAACAGCGGCTATGGGCTGATGTTTCATTACGAGTGCTTCAGAAACCACGATTCCACTAGCTACAACGAGATCGTCGACTCTTTCAATGCGTCCCAATGGGCGGACAGCGTCGAAAGCACCGGGGCGGGTCACGTGATTTTCGTAATTGGCCAACATTGGGGCAAATACTGTGCTCCCAACACGGCCTATGAAAAGTTGCTTGGTGTCGACAACGGTGTTTGGACTTCTAAACGCGATCTCATCATGGAGATTGGCCAGGAGCTTAAGCGGCGCGACATCAAACTGATCCTCTATATGACGGCCAGAGCTCCGATGAGGCTCTACCGCGTCATTGAAGCAATGGGCGACACGCTGCCGACGATCAACGGAAAAATCGCTGCCCCCGATGTCGACACGATGTCGCATCCGCGAAAAATCAAAGGCTTTGTCCGTAGTGAACATCAAGAGCCAACTTCCAGGTTTCTGAAAAACTGGGGCGATGTGTGCGGCGAATGGTCAATGCGTTACAAAGAACTTGTTGCGGGCTGGTGGTTCGACGGCTACAAGCTCCAGATGAAACATTCTTACGAGAAATTAAAGACCGAACCCCACAATATAGATACCTGGATCGCGGCGGTTCGTTCGGGAAACCCCCAAGCTGAATTGGCGTTCAATGCCGGCGCTTATCCCGGAGCCGCACTCTGCACGGACGGCAAGCTGTGTCCCCATCAAACCTTCACGGCGGGCGAAGGTCATGGATTCATTTATCAGGGAAAGAAGGTCAAGACCACACTCAATCCCCAAAACTATCCAGCACCCGAAGGGGTAATCTGGCACCTTCTCTTCCCTGTCAGCGATGGTTGGGGCGCTGGCACAGAGCCGAAAGAAGAGTACACGGCGGACTATCTAATCAGAGGCATTGACATGGTCAATGCCCAAGGCGGCGTAGTAACTCTCGATACGCCCTGCACGGCTGGCGGCACGATCCCGCGCGCGGTTTTGCAACGACTTCAGGAACTCGACAAGGTCAGAGCGAAACTCAAAGACGGTAAGAAGTCTTTCTGAACTTTGAACCCGAGATGCCTGTATGTCGCAGCGATGAAATCGGTTGATGTTGGAATCGACAAGTCTGAATCCAATTTTTCCCTAGCATCTGCCGCCATCATCTGTCGAACATGCAGTTTCTCAAGTTTCAGGAACCGTTGGTTTCGAGGGCTTTTTTCGCTTGCTTCGACATGGCGGGAACTTTGTAGATGGACGTGCTGGGGCACTGCTGCATACGTACATCCCGCTGGCGGACAACAATCGGACAAAGATTTCTGCATGATCAAAATATTGAGACGATCCATTTGTCGTGACTTGAAACACACTTCAACACGCCGCGCCGAAGAAATCATCGACAAGTTGCACGAGTGCGAACGCCGATAGCAGCCGGTTTGTCGCCAACATTCCGTCTCGGCGCGTAACGGTACCGCAGAACAACAGGACACCATGTGGAGAACAGAGCTGCGTGGCAGCTCGATGATAGTAACGCAGCATGCGACCGAGCCGATCGCGACACTCAATCTCACCATCACACTGGTCAACTTCAACGCCGTCTCAATTATCTGGTTATTCAGACCTTGGTGGTTGCACTCGGTATGATCGACTCCCCCCCAATCTTTGCACCAAGCTGAGTGAGAGAATCGGGGTTGTAATTCGGCTGTGTTCTGGAGGCTGAGGCGTAGTCGAAGCCGGAGGAACACAGTCGGCCGCATACGCGGCAGGGGGGTGATAATCCAATGAACAGTGGATGCGGTGATGGTTGTAGTCGAGTCGTCACCGAGCAATCACTCTGCTTGCTTCTTCGATGCTTAAAAACATTTCACGGTTTAATTAGTCGTCGCGTAATGTGCTATTGAACGAATCGACATAGCCGTTTTCCCGTAAGCTGTCCTCGGCGATGACCAACGTTTGGACGTCAGCTTCTTCTTGCCAACAGACTCAGAAGAAACAGGGCGTAAAAAATTCCTCGGGATTATTCATCCGAGGTTTTCCGATTGTTGGATCTGGCTTCTGTGCGAGCCTTTTTACGTTCTTCGCGTTCTGCTTTTTTTTTCGCCTTGTCGTCTGGAACTGGTTCATCGGTGGCTCCCAGATGTTTCTTCAACGCTTCTGGCACCGTTACCGTTTTACCGCGGATTTCGAGTTGTTTAACGATGGCGATCTGTTTGTCGATTTGCCCGGGTTCAGCGGCGTTCCCTCCGGAAAGGAACTCTCCAAAAGGACGGCCAATGACTTCGAGGTCTTGCTGCATGAGATTGCGCATCTCTTTCATGCGGGTGGCCTGAGCGTGTTTATAAGCCAGGTTCTTCATCTCTTTCGGATCCCGCTGCAGGTGGTAGAGTTGATCTTCGTCAAAGAATCCGGGGCGATCTGCGCCTCGAACTCCGATCCCCAGACGTCCAATGTAGGACATGGTTTTGGGTAAGTTTTTCGGCGTGGCTTTCTTAATGGCAGCGATCTGTTCTTTGGTATGGCGAACGGCAATGTAGGACCAATCTTTCGTGACGGTTGCCCGCGCAGCTCCCATTTCAAGATAAAGATGATTCCGCCAATCGTCGGCTTTTCCGTTTTCGAAAAGAGGGGCGAGACTCTGTCCATCGACCCGGTAAGAGTTCGGCTTCTCTGCTTTGCCCAGGTCGAAGAAAGTGGGTGCAAGGTCGATATTCTGCACGAGTTCATCACACACCTGCCCGGCGGCGATTCCTTTTGGCCAACGCATGATCATGGGCACTTGACAGCTACCATGTGAAAAAACGGATGCTTTGCCTTCGCGACCGTGATCCGGCGCAAAAATCACCAGCGTGTTGTCATCGATCTCGAGTTCCTTAAGCTTCCGGAAAATCGCTCCGAGCGAATCGTCGATCCACGCTTCACCAGCCACATGGCTGTTGGGATCGAATCCTTTTTCAGTGATTGTTTTTAGAAGCTCTGCGCGAGGTGTCATGACCTCAGGAAGACTTTTAACTTCCCCCTCTCCGGTGATGAGCGGGTGATCCATTGATTTTCGCCATGACCTGTCCGGCCCGTGCAGCAGAGTGCTGCAAAGATGAAGGTAAAAGGGGCCGTGCCTGTTCTCTTCAATGAACTCCAGAGCTGCCACCGTCGTCCACTCTGGGTTGTGCATGGAATAGGGCTGATGCACGTTCTCTGGATAGACGTTCTTCGCCCAGGAAAAGCCCAGCGTTTTGAGGTAATGACGCATCCAAAGTTCGTTGTGTTTGAACTGAGCCGATGTTTCAGCCCCAGGACTGGCGTCTTTGGGAATGTTGATCCATTTGTCTTTCCCTCTGTAAAACTCCGGAAAATCCAAGTCAGAAGTGAGGTGAAATTTGCCAACAAATCCGGTGGTATAACCGGCTTCACGGAGAACATTTCCGACGTTCATGTTATCGCGTTCCAGTGCGACATTGAAATTGGGAAGCCCCTGATTCTCTTTGCCACCGACCGCATCCTCATAAAGTCTGCTATGCGAGTTACCTGCGAACCGACCGGTCAGGAAGCTGTATCGAGAAGGAGTACACACCGAGCTGCTGACGTAGGCGCGAGTGAACTTCATCCCTTCCTCTGCCATGCGGTCGAGATTGGGAGTGTAGGTGTCGCCCCCATACGCGGCGATGCTCGATGGATTCTGGTCGTCGATCAGAAATACGATAATGTTGGGACGCTCCGCCAGAGTGTCGGTGGCAGCTACAGCCGACCAGCAAAAGATCGAAAATACGAGGAGTTTTTTCATGGTGAGATTTCCGGATTACAGCCAGTGTGTAAGAGCGTGTTTCGCACAGAGCGCGTCATTTCGATGATTCTTCCTGGCTTCTCTAATTTGCGTCGCGTGCTTTGATGCGTGCAGCTTTCGCTTTTTCGCGTGCCACTTTCTTTTCTTCTTTCGACATTTTTTTGGCTGGTGCACCGGCGTCAGGACTCCAGCGTTTTTCCTGCTTGCTTAGCGGGTCTGCCATCTCGTCGAGCCATGCGTTGTATTTGGCCGTGAGCTCGGAAACCACTTTCGGGTGCTTTGCAGCAAGGTCAGTGGTTTCACTGATATCTTTTTCGAGATCGTAGAGTTCAACACGACGTTTCTCTGCGACCAGTTTCCAATTCCCGGAACGAATGGCCCACTTTCCTTTGGCACCCGCAGAACTCCAGTACAGTTCGTCGTGGAGATTGTCGGTTTCGCCTTTGAGTGCGGGCAGAATGCTTTTACCGTCCAGAGGTTTGTCGTTTGGCATGGGAAGACCAGAGGCGTCGAGAGCCGTGGCAAACAGATCGATCGACCACATGGGGACGTCGCATTTTTTCCCGCCTTCCAATTGAGCCGGCCACGACACAATGAACGGGACATGAATTCCGCCTTCGTAGTCCATCTGCTTGAAGCCGCGAAGCGGTGCATTGTTTGCGTTCATGGCACCGGAACCGCCATTGTCCGTGAGAAAGATGAGCAGTGTATTGTCGAAAATCCCGTGCTTCTTCAGCGAGGTCACAATCTCCCCCACTCCCATATCGAGATGCTTGATCATGGCCATGAGGGTGTCGCGTGTTTCGTCGCCAGTAACTTGCTTGATGTCTTCTTCGGGGGCCTCTGGTGGAGCATGCACTGCGTTGTATGCGACATAGAGGAAGAAAGGTTCCTCCTTGTGGCGGCCAATGAAATCAACCGCTTCCTCAGTGATTCGAGTGGTGAGGTAGCCTTTTTCGTTGAAGGGTTTGAGGCCACGATAAATGGGGTGTTCCATGTCTGAGTGGTCAAAGTAGGGATGTGCCCCGCGTCCCATGAAGCCATAGAACTCATCGAACCCTCGATTCATGGCGTGGTACTCTTCAGTGAGTCCGAGATGCCACTTGCCCAGTGCACCCGAAACGTAACCGGCTGGCCCCAGTCGCTGAGGAAGAAACACTTCATCAAGCGGAACGCCTGAGCCTCCCTCCCCTGCTGTATAGATTCCAAACCGTTGCTGATAACGGCCTGTCATGAGTCCTGCACGAGTCGGTGAACACACATGTCCACTGGTGTAGCCCTGGGTGCAGATGATGGAAGAATGTGCGAGGGCATCGATATTCGGTGTGCTGACTTCTTGCGGGGAGTGCGGGTTGTAGCTGACATCGGCATAGCCCTGGTCATCTGTGAGAATGATGACGATGTTCGGTTTCTCGTCCGCCAATACGATGGAGGACATTCCGATCAAACTGAGGGTCAATGCTTTCAGTACGTGTCGAAGTCTCATGCTCATTATTCTGTTTTTTAAGGCTAAATGAATGGGGTTATTTGAAACAGGTTTTCAATCTGTTCACTGGTCAGCGATGATTCGAATCGGGCATCCACAATCGCTTGACTGCGTTGCCATCTGTCCTTCTTACTTTCGCTTTTCCTTGGCCCTCTTTTTTCCGTGCGTGACACTGCGAATGTATGCTGCCGTTTCACGCTGGGTGAGACTTTCAGATTTATCATGGTCGGCCCGTTTGAAAATGTTCTCAATGTGATTGCCGCTCGTACAGATCGAAGTAAACTCGTTGCTGTCGAGCATGCCATCCCTGTTTTTGTCCGCTTGTATGAACCATTCGTCGGCTGTTTTTCGCGAAAGGATCCACCATGACACCCTGCTGAGTGCTTCGAAGAATTCAGCCGTGTCGAGTGTCCCGTCGCTATCTTTGTCGGCTTTGCGAAATGAGTCAGGACCGTGTTTTGGCGAGTGATAAATGTACTTGCTGAACTCAACGTAGCTGATTGAGTTACTGGCGTCTTTGTCGACTTCCTTGAACAACTCTCGCTCGGTCATCTTCAGCCGATTTTCGCCAAGCGTCGATGGCTCACCAACCGGAGGCGTGAAACTGATCGTCCTGATGCGTCCGTCTTTCTCACAGGTCGCTTTCACTCCCAGGCCCGCCCTTGGCTTCTGTTCACCATTGGCCGGCAAGCCAACGAAATTGACCTTGGACTCAGAGTTCACATATAGCTTGCGCAGGTGCTCACCACTCTGCTGGACGTCAAACTTTGTACCCGAAGAATCAACGCTCTTAAGCGTGCCGACAACAACAGAGCTATCCCGACCCTTGCTGTTGCTCTGAGCCTGGGCACACGAAGCGAGAACTGACAAGGCACTGACCAGAACTGCCACTGTGTGAACCGATAGTTTTGTCATCATACGAACAAATCCAGGATGGGCTTTTCACCATCACCGACGGTCATGGGGCGACCGGAAGGTGAGATAGCTGGTTTTTCGATTTCCATTCCAGCCGCAAGTGCGATGCTGGCGTGGAAAGCTCCCACCGAGACGGCATTATCATCAACATAATACCCAGCTTCGTCACTCTTGCCGTAAACAAACCCCGCCTTGGTGCCGCCACCTGCGAGAATCGTTGAAAAACAGACTGGGTGATGACTGCGTCCATCACCATCGAAGTTTGGTTTTCGACCGAATTCTGTCGCGACAACAACCAGCGTTGACTCCAACAACCCACGCTGCTGGAGGTCGTTGATGAGTGTTGCAAATGCTTGGTCGAAGACCGGTGCTACGTCACCCATTTCGTCGGCGAGCGCTTTATGGTGATCCCAGCCGTCGTGTTTAACCTCGACAAAACGGACGCCAGACTCAACCAATCGACGAGCAAGCAGGCACCCCTGGCCGAATGAGTTGTTGCCATAAGCTTCCCGCTGTTCTTGAGACTCACCCGACAAGTCAAAAGCTTTCAGTTCCTGGCTCTTCATCAATGCGAGGGCATCGTCATAGAAACTGTTGTACGCATTGACACCCTTGTCATTGAATTTCGTCCGAAAGTTGGCATCGAGTCCGTTCAGTAATGCCAGTCGTTTTCTTGCCGCGGACTTGCCACCGATTGATTCAACATCGTTGATCCCTTGGCTAGGATCACCGATCGCAAGAGGTGCATAGCCCGATGGGAAGAACCCGTTGCCCTGGTCGGAACGGCGGTTGATACACACGCTTGATGGCAACGTTTTGCTGCTGCGTCCTAAATAGTGAGAACCCCAAGCCCCAAGGTTGGGGTGTAGGATCGTACCGCGTTTTTCAAAAGCAGTTCTCATGAAGTATTGAGCTGGCGCGTGGACACCGATCTTGGCCTCCATCGACCGAATCACGCAGACACGATTCGCGATCGACGCAAACTTCGGAAAGAAATCTGTGACCTGGAAGTCGGCTGATGTGTTAATCGTCTTTGCCGGACCTTTGGATTTCCCCTGCTTTGGGTCCAACGAGTCGATGTGACTCAAGCCACCGCTAAGCATCAACCAGATCACGCTCTTTGCTTTACCAAATGCGGCAGGCTTCTGGTCTGCCGATTCTGCAGCAGCGAACTGTGCCGCTGGAAGGATACTCAGACCGAACGATGCCGCAGCGCAGCGTTCTGCGAACTGCCTCCGCGACGGTGTGTCTAAAGAGTTAAGAAGTTGTTTCATGTCGAATCGGACTGTTGAGAATCGTTATGGAAATGAATTTCGCAGCGGAAGTTGGTAGCTATTGTATAAACAGAAACTCACGAGAGTTCAGCAGAGCCCAGATGATGTCCCCCAGGTCGAGCCCTTGATTAAGTGCGGAAATGCACTGCTTCATGTCTTGGTCATTGGGAGGTCGTGACAGACATGTGCGGTACAGGGAAGTGATCTGCATGGCTTGCGTGTTTTTGTTTCTGGCTGCCTCGACGTCTGATGCTATGCCCATCAGGCTCTTCATGACTTCACCATTCATCATCGCCAAAGATTCAGTGATACCGCCTTCGGTCGATCCATCATCAGCAACTTCACGAGCTGACTGGCCTGCGACTCTTAGAAAGTGTGTGGGCGGCATTGGTTGTGGTAATTCTGAAGCCCGTATCCACGAATCTTCGCCGCGGAGTTTGGCTTTCCGTTTGCTAGACCCCATGAACAGACCGCGTCCGCCTTCACCATTGGAAGGTTTTTTTCCTGGACGCGTCGCCAACAGGGTCATTGCAAAGTCAAAAATCTTCTCACGATCCTTTGCAATGTTCTTTCTATCGTTCTCAAAGTCAAATGGAAAAACCAGGCGTTCCATCATTGGAGCATGATCGGTCTTGATTCGGTCGATCTCCGGGCCTCGCAGAAGTAGAACAATGGAGTCCCATGTCTGCTCAGCCGTCATGCGACGTAACAAGGGGCCAGGGAATCGAAAGTCCTTACCCTCAGGCGGCGTCACGCTGACCTTCTGTTGGTAAGTTTTCGTATTCAGAACAACTCGTTGGAACTCGCGGAGATCGAAGTCGATATCTCGCATGAGCTGTGCGAGAAATTTTAGCAGTTCCGGATTCGTCGCTTCTTCCAGGACGTCAAGGTCCGTCACCGGTTCTTTCACAGCGACACCAAAGAACTTTTTCCACATACGGTTAGCGATCGCCTCGGCGAAACGCGGGTTCTTGGGTGATGTCATCCAACGCGCGAATAGATTCCTCAGATGGCGAGGGTCGGTGGTTGTCACGTTTGCCCGTCTGGCACCTTCCCATGTAATGAACTTCGGCACGACCTTCTCGCCGGGTTGCGCGTCATCGTAGGCGTAGTCTTCCGGAAATTCGGTCGCGCGGCCCTGCTCATAGACAACTCGTTCCATGTTTGGCTGAAGCAAGGTGACGAGATTCGCTTTCGAGAAACGTTCATCACGCAGCGTTATCGCCGGCTTACGAGTGTCGACACGCTCAAAGGCCGTTGGCCCAAAAAACGAAGCCATTTCGTAGAAGTCCCGCTGAGTCCATTCGGCGAAGGGATGGTCATGGCACTGCGCACAGGCAACATTGGCCCCGAGAAAAGTGGTCAGCGTGTTGGAAAGACTGTCCAGCGGCATGCTGGCATCTCGCAAGAGATACGCGGTGGCTCCATTCTCTCCGAGCCGGCCTTCTGCGGTTAACATGTCGTGAACCATTTCGTCCCACGGACGATTCTCACGAAGTTGTGACTTCAGCCATGTATGAAAAGTCCAAGTCTTTCCAATACGGTAATAGTCGTCCTTCACACGAAGCATGTCTGCCAGCCAGTTGAACATGTGAGACTCGTGACCGGGAGACTCCAGCAGATCATTGATCAATCTCGCTCGACGGTCCTTGCGTTTATCGTCGTGAAAACTTTTAAGTTCCTCATCCGTTGGAATTCGACCAATCAAATCCAGATACACACGACGGACGAATTGAACATCGCTAACCGGTGGATTTGGTCGCAGTTCATGCTTCTTCAGATCAAGCTGAATGATCGCGTCAATTCGCGAAGACGCATTGACCGGATTGTCAGCGCGTGCATTCGTTGTGGTGACCATGAGGCCCAGTAGCAGGATGCAGAATCTGATGGATCTTCGAATCATTGACATAATTGAAAAACAGGAAATGGTATTCTTGTGCTGGGAGGTTATTACAAAACTGAGCTGGGACGGAGTCCCAACCTACGGCTGCTCTGCGACGACAACCCGGATTTGATCGACTGCCGAACTCGCTGAAAGGTCAAGTGACAGAGTCCGGCGATCCCGACTCAGTGTCACATTATCTCGACCTGAGTCAGGCAGGTCATCCGGTCGGGTAGGCTCTATGCCACGTCGCGTATCTCCATAATCGCCAAGCGGATGCCCGAGCAGCTCGTCTGTTTTGATGAGATGTGTGGTCCCACCAATCAGCCCGAGAATCGGTCGATCGAATGTGATCTGGCCGATAACCCGGGCTCCGTCGGTTTCGTCCCGTGTGAACTCACCGATCGGATTGAGTTGTAGCAAATAACTCCGAATCAACTGCCCAGCAGCGATCGCTTGTTTATTCCGGCGTCGAACACGAATGTACTGACCCGGCTCCGTTACATTGACCTTCAGATCAGATCCCAGCAGAACTTGCGAACGTTCATGGAATACCAGAATGCGCTCGCTGTCCTCGTGTTTTCCCGGTACGAAGTTGGGACCAGGCGAAACGAACTTCATCAGGCCAGTCGCCTGCAACACACCGGACGTGACTGGCCACGCGTTTTCATAACGCTCCGTCGAATAGTCCACTGTAACGATGGAGTGACCTTTTGGTCTGGATCGGACGGCGTTGCCTTCGCGGACAAGCTGAGGCGTATCCTTGCCCTCAGCAAGGCTGACCTCCACTTCTCCTTCGAAGACGCAGACGTCGGTTTCACCGTCTCCACCCACCGAGACACCAAACCCAGTCCCCAAGTCAACGACATCCATTGCCGGCGTGAGCACTTCGAAGCCCACCGCAGACTCCGGTATGGACGCCGTCAGGATTCCACTGGTCAGGATGGTTTTGTCTGTCGACAAAATCTCAAACTCGGCCGGCCCCTGAAGCGTTACCGTGGCACCATTAACGAAGTCCAGTCGCGCCAGACCAGTTTCCAAATGCAGCTTGCCTTTACCGAGCCGGTCCCCCAGCACTCGTTCTTCGCTTCTCCATCTTGCATGGGATGTGTACTCAAGTGTGGCAATCGCTGGAGCGACACCCTCTCGCGGTGGTTCAGTGTCAGGCCAACTCAGGAAAAGGAAAAGGGATGCAGCGGTTGCCAGTACCGCCGCTGCGATTGCACGTTGCGATAACTGAAAGTGTGACGCTGTATTCCGGTTGGAACCGACCCCATAAGAATCGACGTCTGGAGATTCCGGGGGAATGTCCGTGCCAGGGGCAGCTGCGCTTTCCGATTCGACCGTACGACCATGCTCATGAATCAACCCGGTCACTAGACGCAAGTCGTTGAATTGCCGCACGCGATCTGGTGAGTTCGCCAGCTCACGATTCAGTAACTCCAATTCGCCGGCATCCATCGCGTCTTCCAGATACAGGGTGGTCAGACGCAGAAATTCGTCATCATTCATGAGATGGAATCTCCCGTGTCGAGTGCAGCCAGTTTCTTCTGTATGCACTGGGCAAGCGTGACATAAATGCGCTGCAGAGCCTTGTACACAGCATCTGGCTTTCTCCCGAGTTTCTCAGCCACCCGATTGCCGCGCAACCCTTCAAAGTAACGCATCCTTATCGTTTGACGCGACTTTTCGCTCAATCCTTCAAGGCAGTCATGAAGTGCGTCCGCTCGCAAAGGCATATCAGTGGTGCCGCGGCGTTCAAACTCCGCGTCCACAAGATCAAGGATGGAGTCGTCTAGCAACACGACTTGGTATTTTTGTTGACGAATCAACTCGTAACATCGGTTGCGAAGCACCCTCCACGACCAGCCACGGAGATGCTGAGGACCCTCAAAAATGTCTTCATTTTCGAACACCTTTGCCAACATGTCTTGATAGGCATCTTCTGACAGGTGGGACTGGCGCAGAATCGACCAGGCCAAGGCGATCTGTTTCGTCCGTTCGGGCATCAAAACGATGAGGATTTCAGTACGGTCCATGAATTCTATCATGCGCGAGATCGGAAAGTGTGGACATGCCTTTTTGAGAAACTATCTATATCTCAATTCATTTATCCGTCTCATTTTTGAGTTTCCATCTTATTTTGATCCAGGTTTAATTCCTTTTGATCAGCAATCAGCGACTAAATACATGCATTGGGAGTTGGCACAACGTTTGCGACCCGAGAATTCCAGAATTACTACTTCTCTCTATTCAGATCCCCGGAATCTCGTGATGTCCCGACTCTTTTCATATCAAAACTGTTTCGCAATCATCTTTTCAGTCGGTCTCGGGATCGGAATCCCGGTTCACGGCATTGCCTCTCCTAAGGCCCCAGCAAAGGACGATGATCCTGAATTAACCAGCCTCTATTACGCCGAACTGAGTCGCAGTCATTGCGACCATCTGGTCGTCTCCGTTCTGCAGGGAAGCAAAGAAAAGGTAGTCATCAGTATGTTCCCGTTCGGGAGTTCGAAAAACACCGGTGGCGGGCAAGATGGTGGCAAGGGCGAGATTGGGCATCATGGCGTCGGGAACAAAGACGTATTATCTGAGGCAATGGTGAGAAGGTCAGACCTATCACAAGGAGCTCCAGAAAAAGCTTTAGAATCTATCACTATTAACGTAGTCAGTACACGCAAGAAAGCTGACCGAGTGGCCTTGGTCGGATGTGGAAAACCTTCCAAATCCTCTTCCATTACTCCGAAGCGTGCTGCAATACTTGGCGAAAATTCACGAGCTGGTGCGACGTATAAGAGTGATGGTTCCGGTGATACGAAATCGAGAAACGACGACCACAACACCACGCGGTCTAATCGAGGGGTCATCATGGACAGCAACGGAGGTAACACTTCCAGTGAGTCGGACGTCATCCAATGCGAGGTATGTGGCGCGTCGTGTACCGAACCGTGCCGTTGTAATTCTTCCGGGGTCGAACTGGTGTTTGGAAGAAACGACGATCAATTGGCAATGATGCAGACAGAAGCAGAATTCACTTACCTTACATTCCTGACATCTTACGGGATGCGTTCGGTTACCCTGATTTCGCTGGGGGCCGATTCCGGTCAAACGTTGGTTATCGCCAAAGGCTGGGGGGGGGATTGCGACGATAGGCCCCCCTACCAAAATCCGGGCAAGCTCAACACTTCGGACGTGATCGGATCGATTGATCCAAATCCACTGGCTCACGTCGGCATTATGCATAATCGAGCACTGGACTATTTAACGCCCGACCTACACCTCAATCTGTTTTCGCTCCGCTGGACTTGCTCAGGTGAAGCCTGTTTGAGTCCCTATCCTCGCCTGCGGGAAAATCCGGGACGCACTAGTTACCGTAACATTACGCTGTACCGACCCGACCGGTCCCTTCTGACGAACGAGGTTCTGTATCACAACAGCTGCTTGTTTATGTCCCAGATCTACGGTGCCTCCCCAGAAAGTTTTGTTGCGACGAAAGAGATGGTTGCAGAAAGCGCCAAGATTGCCGAAGACGGATTCGGTTATCTCGAGAATTTCCAAAACCAACTGCCTGAAAAAGGCCCGATGAGAGGCGCGTTTCAACAACTGATAGAAACGATGATGTTGAGCCCCGACTTGGAGTCTTTCAACCGGTTGATTGACGACCAAGCCATCGAAACACTTCTATCTCGAGATTTCACCAAGGAAGAACGCACATTGGTTCTTGGATCGCTCTCTCTTGCCAAAGGAACCGTCTGCTACTGGAATGCCCAAGACGATATTTTTGATGGCGATATCATCGAGCGAGGCAACGGAAAATTCTGGGCCGATGTTATGGGATTTATTGAAGGATTTACGTTAGCTACGATTGATAATACTGTCAACAATGCTGACAATAGCGGCCTTACCAATGGCGTTTCATGGGCTGCTGAATGTTCTGCCAGCGCGAGTAAAAATCCTTAGCAAAAACTTAAACCCGTTGTTACTAGCTTCCCTTGAAAACGTCGCTGATCCCTATTGATCAACGACGTTTTCTCAGATGAGTCCTTCGTTAGGCTTCATCTGCTTCTGGTGTTATCGGATTCGTGACGCGACGCGTAAAGGCGATCCAAAACGAATGCACGGCGTCGAGGTAACACAGCCGGATAGCACGGGATCGGAATGTTGAATTTAAAAGAAAACCGGACGAGCTAAACATCGCGTCAATACGATCAAAGCAAGCCACCAAGACGCTGACCTCCTGTGGTTAAAAAACTCGAACGAGCAGTTTGTTCGGTGAGTTCTAGTAACTTGCAAATTTCGGGCACCTTCTTGCCCTTGCCGAGTTCCACATCTGCTTTACGCAACTTGGTGACAATCTGATCCACTGTGTGACGTTTCAGAGGCATTCTGAAAGTCTTTTCCGGGCACTAAGCCCGATCAAGATTCTCTCACTCACAATGGTGCAATTCTATGGGGGGGAGGTCACTCAGTTAAGGTTTACTTTTTCTGCTTGCGCGTATTTTGATTTGTGTCAGTGGCATCCCTCGATGTCATTGGAACCGGATTCAACGACAGCCAATCAAGTTGCGGCCAGTTCTGCAAAACGGTTTTCTGTCGAGGTCCGGGTGTGCTGCGTCCTGCTGTGACATATTCGCTGGCGAGAGCAGTTAATTTACCGACGACTTCGGGACGTTTCTCGTTCAGATTGGTCGTCTCATCCGGATCTGTTCGCAGGTTGTAGAGCTGGCGATTCGCTGTATCGAATGACTTCTGTTCGATCGTTCCGTTGTACCTGCTGCTGCGTTGCCCGGCTCCGTAACCGTTCCCTCCTGAGCCCGCATGCAGCAGTAATTTCCAGTCACCCCGCCGAATCGCAAATCGCCCCGTCGATGAGTGATGAATGATCGCATGGTCGTTTCGCGAGTCACCACCTTCACCCTGCATCAACGGAAGAATCGAAACGCTATCGACTCCCTGACCTTGGGGCAGTTCGACCGAAACCAGTTCCGCAAACGTCGCCATCATGTCGACCAGACAGAACGGAGTGTCGCACTTCGATCCGGGCGCGATCACGCCTGGCCAACGGGCGATGAACGGAACCCGGTGTCCGCCTTCCCAGTTGTCGCGTTTGGCTCCCAGGAAGTGGGAGGAACTGTCGTGACCAAACTTACTCCGGCGTGGATACATGTTGGTCTCAGGTCCATTGTCACTGGTCACAATCACCAAGGTGTTGTCTGTGAGTTTCAATCGATCCAACTCATCCATCACCCTTCCTATGTGATGATCCACTTCCACCATGAAATCGCCATAGATATCCAATTTACTCTTACCTACGAAAGCATCACCGGGCGCGTGAGGTGTGTGAGGTGCATTGAGCGGCATGTAAACGAAAAAGGGACTTTGCTTGTTGCGTTGCAGGAAGGAGATGACCTCGTCGGTCAACGTCGGCATGACATGTTTGTGCCGCCACCCAGGGACCGCTGGCCCCTGCCGACCACCTTTGTCTTCTTCCTTCAAGCTGGACGTAGGTTGCTCGGTGACACGGTCATTCCGAATGAAAACGTAGGGGGGCATGTCCAGAGATGCGGCAATCCCGAAGTACTCATCGAATCCGTTGACGATGGCGGTGTTCTGAATCGGTTTGGTGAAATCGATTCCCTCCGAAGTGTTACGCATGCTGTAGCCCTTTTCTCCGCGCATTCCTCCGGCCCAATCCATTCCCAGGTGCCACTTCCCAATGCAGGCAGTCCGATAGCCCTTGCCCTGGAATATATCCGCCACTGTCATGCGTCCTTTCTCGATGAGTGGCTGTGAGAAGCCACCTAGAACGCCACTCTTCAATCCGGTTCGCCACGCGTAGCGGCCGGTCAGCAGGGCATAGCGTGAAGGCGTACAGACAGCGGAGGCGGAATGAGCATCGGTGAATCGCATGCCACCCTTGGCCAGTCGGTCAAGATTTGGCGTATGGATTTTGGATTTGGCGTCGTAGCAGGTGACGTCGCCATAGCCCATGTCATCAGCAAAAATCAAAACGACATTGGGTGAAGATGCATCAGAAACCGAAGTCAGGCCGGCTACCACGAACAAGAAAAGTGTGAGAGTGTGTTTCACGTTTGCCTTTTGAATCGAAAGGTTGGGGAGTAAGCCAAATCCATGTTGCAGCTCTCCAGCAGCGCTGCGGATTCGGCATCAGAAGTATGTGGACGGTGTATTCCAACGCACATGCGTCGTGACCACTGACCACCTTCGGGGAACGGCTGGTACATGATGATCAATCATTCGAAGTTTTGAGATACTTGTCGAACCAGTTGAGTTCCATTTTCAGGATTGTATCCTGATGCTCACCATAGATACCGTAATGTGTCATATTCTCGATGACATGGTACTCAAAGGGTGAGCCGTTCGCCTCGACGATCTGCGCCACACGCCCACCTTGCTGGGTGATGTCCATCAGCTCCTCCTTGCCTGCATCGATGATCATCAGTGGCGTCTTAATCTTCTCCACCGCCTGGAAGACATCGTAGACGGCGTTCTTCGACGGGTTGTAGCGCATGTGCTTGTATGCCGCCATGGTCCCACCCGGCGCTCCGGTCTTGAAGGGAACCGGTTCAACATCGCCACGAGCCTGACGAGCCATCAAGGTGTAGGCATGCTGATAGTACGGAAGACCGCGCTGCCCTCCCATGCCTGGCACCTGTGCGACCGCGCATTTGACACGCGGGTCCTTCGCAGCAATCCAGGTTGCCAGACCACCACCATAGCTGGTGCCAAATACTCCGATGCGTTCGAAGTTGACGTTCGGTTCCCCTGCGATGAAGCCGATGG